>Ga0302279_10000102_pt1 | contig 116332 bp, 86 predicted proteins | sample III_Bog_N3_3_FD_194541 | JGI IMG/M metagenome (GOLD analysis project Ga0302279, IMG submission 194541) | Peat permafrost microbial communities from Stordalen Mire near Abisko, Sweden - III_Bog_N3_3 | ecosystem: Environmental > Terrestrial > Soil > Wetlands > Peat | place: Sweden: Abisko...
GTTCCACATCATCCAGCGGCTCGAGTAGGGCGTGGCGCCCGACGCAGTCGCACCGGACGAGCCCGCACCCGAGCAGGCCGCGGCGCCCGCGGTCGCCAGCATCTTCCCGCTCCCCGCGAAGGTCGCGTACCCGCTCGCGGTGGCGTGCGGCCTTCTGTACTGGCTCGCGTTCCCTGGGAAGCTTCCGCTGACGAGGTGGCACGGGCTGCTGTCTCTCGTCACCTTCATCCCGCTGTGGCTGGCGATGCAGCGGCAGACGCCGAAGCGCGCGCTGTGGGTGGGTGTCCTCGCCGGCGCGACGATGAACCTCGCCGGGTTCACGTGGCTCCTCGACATGCTGGAGATCTTCAGCGGCTTCCCGAGCTACCTCTGCATCTTCTTCGTGGTCTTCATCTGCACCTACCAGGGCGGACGCATCGGCCTGATGGGGTGGCTGTACGGGCGGGCCAGCGCGCGCGGGTGGCCCACGGCGATCGTGTTCATCGTGGCGTTCGCCGCGAGCGAGCTCGTCTACCCGCTGCTGTTTCCCTGGTACTTCGCCGCCACCACTTACCAGCTCCCGGCGCTCTCGCAGACCGCGGAGCTCGGCGGTCCGATCCTCGTCGGCTGCATCCTCGTCGGCGTGAACCTCGCGCTCGCCGAGCCGCTGCTCGCGCGGCTCGAGAAGAGAAGGGTGCACCCGCTCCGCATCGTGGTTCCGCTCGTGGCGCTCGGCTCCGCGCTGGCGTTCGCGGCCGTGCGCATCCCGGCCGTCGACCGCGAAGCGCAGGCAGGCGAGCCGCTCCACGTGGGCATCGTGCAAGGGAATCTGGGCCTCATCCAGAAGCGCGAGGAGCCCGCCGAGGGACTCCGGCGCCATCTGACCCTCTCGAGCGACCTCAAGCAGAAGGGGGTCGAGCTCGTGGTGTGGAGCGAGTCGTCGGTGACGATGTCGTTTCCCGAGCATGGCTACGGCATCATGATGAAGCAGCTCTTCACCCAGAGCATCGGCCTGCCGGCGATCATCGGCTCGGTGCTGTACAGCGAGGGGGGGCTGCAGCAGGCGCTCTACAACACTGCGCTCTCGGTCGACGCCCGCGGCGAGGTCACCGGGCGGTACGACAAGGAGTTCTTGCTGGCGTTCGGCGAGTTCCTCCCGCTGGGCGACCTCATCCCGAAGCTCTACGAGTGGTCGCCGAACAGCGGGCACTTCACGCCGGGGACGATCGTCGACCCGCTTCCCGTCACGATCGCGGGCATGACCCATCCGGTGACGGTGCTCATCTGCTACGAGGACATCCTCCCGGCGTTCACCAACAAGGTGGTCGCGCACGCGAAGCCGGAGCTGCTCGTCAACATGTCGAACGACGCTTGGTTCGGCGACACCGCCGAGCCGTGGGAGCACGTCGCGCTCGCGCAGATGCGCGCGATCGAGCACCGCCGCTACCTCGTGCGAAGCACCAACAGCGGCGTGTCTGCCATCGTCGACCCGGTCGGGCGCGTGATGCTCCATGGAGGCACGTTCGACGCAGAGGCGCTTGACGCGATCGTCCACTGGCTTCACGGAAGCACCGTGTACGAGACGATCGGTGACCTCCCGTGGTTCGCGCTCACGCTCCTCCTGTTCGTCGCGTCGTTCGTTCGACGCCGGACGGTCGTCGCGCCGGTGCTCACCGTCGCTCTCATCGCTCTCGTCGGGTGCTCGAGCACGACGAGCACGAGCGACGGCGGAGCACACGATGGAGGCGACGCCACGGTCACGGAGGCGGCTGTCGACACAGGCGTCGACGTGGCCGCACCAACGTTCGACGCGGGGCCGTGCCCCGCGAGCTTCGGCATCGACTTCGGCAGCCCCATCTGTGACATGTGTGTCGCGACGAGCTGCTGCACGCAGGCGACCGCCTGTTACGCGCTCGTGAACGGTGCCGAGCCGCCGTGCGCCCTCCTCGCGAACTGTGTCTCCACCTGCGCGGGCGCCTTTGGCGACGCCGGCAGCCCCGACGCCGAGCCAGGCTGCAACGCGATGTGCGCGGCGCAGGCGGGCGCGCCGAACCAGATGCTCTTCGAAACGATGCAGGGATGCATCGCCTCGAAGTGCACCAACGACGCTGGCACGGCGCCCTGCAACCTGTGACGAGCCGGCTGGAGCACGGGCACCCTTCGGGCCCCTGCTCCGCCAGCGTGCGCTACGGCTAGGGTCTAGAGGGTCTTCGCCGCGTCGATGACGGCCTCGGCTGTCATGCCGAGGATCTTCATCACGTCGCCACCCGGCGCCGAGATGCCGAACCGGTCGATGCCGAGGATCTTGCCGTCGAGCCCGACGTACTTTGCCCAGGTCGACGTGACCGTCGCCTCGATGGCGATGCGGCGGCGGCAGCTCTTCGGGAGGACCTCCTCGCGATACGCGTCCGATTGCCGATCGAAGCGCGAGAAGCACGGGATACTGACGACGCGCGTGCCGGCGCCGAGCGACTCCGCCGCCTTCATCGCGTGCTGGAGCTCGCTCCCCGCGGAGATGAGGATGAGGTCGAGGGGCGCCGTCTCCTTTTTCGCGATGTAGCCGCCCTTGAGCGCGCCTTCCCGCCGGGTCTGGACGGGGATCTGGCTGAGCAGCGGGAGGTTCTGTCGCGAGAGGGCGAGGAGGGTGGGGCCGTCGTTCCGGTGGAAGGCCGCGACGTACGCGCCGGCGGTCTCCTCCGGGTCGGCAGGGCGGATGACGTCGAGGTTCGGAATGACGCGGAGACCAGGGATGGTCTCGACCGGCTCGTGGGTCGGGCCGTCCTCCCCGACGCCGACGCTGTCGTGCGTGAAGATGTAGACGACCGGGAGGTGGCTGAGCGCCGCGAGGCGGATGGCGGGGCGCGCGTAGTCCGCGAACACGAGGAACGTCGCGCCGCTCGGGCGGAAGATCGCGTGCGCCGCGATGCCGTTCATGATGGCGGCCATGCCGTGCTCGCGGATGCCGAAGCGGATGTTGCGACCGCCGCGGTGCTCGGGCTTGAAGTCGTCGTTCCCGGTCTTCAGGTCGCCGATGTAGTTCAGCGTCGAGCCGTAGAGGTCGGCGCTACCGCCGATGATGAGGGGGAGCTTCGCGGCGAGCGGCTGCAGGACGTCCTGACCAGCCTTGCGCGTCGCGATCTTGGTGTCGGCAGCGAACTCCGGGATCACCGCGAGGAGCGCGGCGACATCGGGCGTCTTCGGGTCCTCCACCTTCGTGAAGCTCGCAGCGCGGGAGCCGGAGAGCTCGTCGGCGAGCTTCGGGTTCGCGACCTTCCAGGCATCGAACGTCTTGCTCCACGAGGCGTAGCCTTTGCCGAGCTCCTTCTTGCGCTCGGCGAAGAACGCGCTGACCTCGGGGGCGACGTAGAAGTGCTCGTCGGGCAGCCCGAGCCCCTTGCGCGCTGCGTCACCGAACTTCGCCCCGCCTTCGCCGTGTGCCTTCTGCGTCCCGGCGACCTCGGGAATGCCCTTGCCGATGAGCGTCTTCGCGATGATGAGCTGGGGCCTGCCGCTCCCTGCTTTGCGGGCGCGGTCGAGCGCCGTGGCGACGACGTCGAGCTCGTGTCCGTCGATCGTCTCGACGTCGAAGCCGATCGCCTCGAACCGCTTCGCTGCATCCTCGCTCTGTGAGTCCTTCGCCATCGCGTCGAGCGTCACGGCGTTCGAGTCGTAGATGACGATGAGGTTGTCCAGCTTCTGGTGCCCCGCGAACGCGAGCGCCTCCATCGCGACGCCTTCCTGCATGCATCCGTCGCCAGCGATGCAGACGACGTGGTGATTGAAGATGACGTGCTCGGCCGTGTTGAAGCGGGCCTCTGCCATCTTGGCAGCGAGCGCCATGCCGACGGCGTTTCCGATGCCCTGACCCAGCGGGCCGGTCGTGGTCTCGACGCCGTCAGGTCTCTTGAGTAGCTCCGGGTGGCCCGGCGTCTTCGACCCCAGCTTGCGGAAGTTCTTCACCTCCTGGAGCGTGAAGTCTGCGTAGCCCGACAGGTGGAGCCAGGCGTAGAGGAACATCGACCCATGGCCGGCCGAGAGGACGAAGCGATCGCGATTGAGCCACTCGGGATGTGCCGGGTCGTGGATGAGGTCATGTCCGAACAGGACGGCGCCGATCTCGGCGCATCCGAGCGGGAGGCCCAGGTGGCCGCTCTGACAGGCGTGGACGGCGTCGATGGCGAGACCACGCGCGGTCGTGGCGGCGGAGGCGAGGATGTCTTTGGGTACGGTCATGGGCGCGCAGTTTACCCACGAGACACCGCGGCCGGGGGACCGAAGTGGACGGCGCCTCGCGAAGTCGACGCAAGAGCCTTCGGAGCGCCCTCGGGGGCCGTCGGTGACCCCCCGGAATCCCGGAGCGAGACGGCAAAGCGGCGAGGCGCCTATAGTCCGCGCAGCTCGGCTCCCCAATGAAATCGTCCTACCTCGTCTTCGGCGCCACGGGTCTGCTCGTCCTGGTCGGTGCCGTGTTCTTCCGACCGGCAGCGGGCGCGGACGTCCCTCGCCGACCCACATCCGACGGCGAGGTGCTCGAGCGTCTCCCGCTCGGTGCGAGTGACCCCCGCGAGCGCGAGCGCGATCGGCTTCGCCGCCTGCTCGATGCGCGTCCGGACGACCTGCGGGCTGCGGTAACGCTCGCACGGCTCGACATCGAGATCTCTCGCGCGCGCTCGGACCCGCGCTACCTGAGCTACGCGGAGGCGGCGCTCGGCGCGTTCTGGGATCTTCCGTCCCCGCCCACGGAGGTGCTCGTGCTCCGCGCGACGATTCGCCAATCCGTCCACGATTTCGACCGGGCGCTGGCGGACCTAGACCGCGTCGTGGCGACAGATCCGGACAACGCGCAGGCGTGGCTCACGCGCTCCGTGGTTCTGACGGTGAAGGGGAGGTATGCGGAGGCGCGGGCGAGCTGCCAGCCGCTCCCGCGCCTGGCGGCACCGCTGGTGTTTGCGGTGTGCGAATGCTCGATCGACGCCGTGACGGGCTCCGCAGCCGCCGCGTACGACCGCCTCTCCGCGGCGATCGCGACGAGCCGTCGCCTCTCGCCCGCCGAGAACGAGTGGGCAGTCTCGACGCTCGGGGAGATTGCGCTCCGTTTCGGCAAGGACGCAGACGCGGAGGCGCACTTCCGTGAGGCGCTCGCGCTCGATCCGGACGATCCCTACGTCGTCTCTGCGTACGCCGACCTGCTCCTCGACCTGGGTCGACCGGCGGAGGCGCTCAAGCTGGTCGCGGGGAAGACCGAGAACGACACCCTCCTCCTGCGTCTGGCGCTGGCGGAGGCCAAGACGCACGCGCCGGACGCTCGCGCGCACGCGCGGCTCCTTCGCGAGCGCTTCGACGCCAGCCACCTCCGCGGCGACACCGTACACCGACGGGAGGAGGCGCGATTCGTCCTCGCGCTCGAGGACGACCCCGCGGCCGCCGTCAAGCTAGCGCGCGCGAACTGGGACGTGCAGCGCGAGCCCTGGGATGCGCGCGTGCTGCTCGAGGCCGCGATCGCCGCGAAGGATCCTGCTGCGGCCGCGCCCGTCGTCGAGTTCATCGCCGCGAATCACCTCGAGGACCCGCGTATCCGTGCGCTCGCGGCGAGGGTCGCGAAGTGACACGCCCCTCGCGCGCGACGCTGTGGCTGCTGGCGTGCGTGGCTTGCGCGCTCGTCGTCTCTTTCGCGAGACCCGCGTACGCGCACAAGCCGAGCGACAGCTACCTGACGCTCACCGTTCGCGGTGCCCGCGTCGACGGGCGCTGGGACATCGCGCTGCGAGATCTGGACAACGCCATCGGGCTCGACAGGAACGGCGACGGCGAGGTGACGTGGGGGGAGCTCCGCGCGGCCCGGGAGCAGGTCTCGAGCGTCGCGATGGGGCATCTGACGATCCGCGCGACCTCCACGAGCGACGCGCCGTGCGAGACGACCGTTCGTGACCTCGAGGTGGCGAGCCATTCGGACGGCGCGTACGCGGTGCTCCTCTTCGACGCGCAATGCGCCGCCGAGCCGCGTGTGCTCGACGTCGACTACGAGCTGTTCTTCGCGATCGACCCCCAGCACCACGGCATCGTCCGCGTCGACGACGGCGCCGGCACGCGCACCGCGATCTTCACGCCGACGGAGCGCCGCCAGAAGTTCGAGCAGACGACGCTCGCGCCCGGCCATCAGCTGGCCGCGGCGATCCTGCTCGGCATCCATCACATCTTCGCGGGCATCGACCACCTGCTCTTCCTGATCGCGCTGCTCCTGCCGTCGGTGCTCGTGCGACACGGCAAGCAGTGGGAGCCGGTCGGCTCGTTCCGCGCCGCGCTGGTCGACGTGCTGAAGATCGTGACGGCGTTCACCGTCGCGCACTCGATCACCCTCTCGCTGTCCGCGCTCGAGGTGCTGCGCCTTCCGAGCCGCTTCGTCGAATCTGGCATCGCTGCGTCGGTGGTGCTCGCGGCGGTGAACAACCTCGTCCGGGTGCTAGACGAAGACCGCTGGACGGCCGCTTTCGCGCTCGGGCTCCTCCACGGCTTCGGCTTCAGCGCGACTCTCATGGACCTCGGGCTGCCGAGGAAGAACCTCGTGCTCACGCTCTTCGGCTTCAACGTGGGCGTCGAGATCGGACAGATGTGCGTCGTCGCAGCGTTCCTTCCGCTCGCGTACCTCGCGAGGAAGAGCCCGCTCTACCGCAAGGTCGGCCTGCTGGCTGGCTCGGTCGTGATCGCCGCGGTGGCGACGGTGTGGTTCATCGAGCGCGCCTTCGTCGTCCGGATCTTCTGAGCGTCAGAGCGCCGACAAGGCGGCCACGACCTTCTTCTGCGCGGCGGCGGTCGCGTCGGGGTGCTCGTCGTTCTGGACGGTGGTGACGAGAAGGAGCGCCTTGTGGGCGGTCGTCACGCGCTTCGCCGCGCCCGGAAACAGCCGCCTCGACTCCACGGCACCCAGCGCGGCATGCTCCGCGTCGGCGTACTCGCATAGCAGGACGGAGATGTCCTTCTCCGCGGTGACGCCATGCGCGCAGTAGGCTGCCTTGTAGGTCGATCCGAGGGATTGTTTTGGCTGGGGGATCGGCACACCCGCCTTCGCCAGCGCGGCGAAGCCGTCATCGACGCTCGGATGAACGCCCGGGCGACTCCGGAGCTCGCTCGCCATCGTGCCGAACAGTGTCGCCATCGGGTCGCTCGACGGCACGTTCGCGCCATTCGGAGCGGGAGGCGGGGGAGGTGTGCCGGTGGCGGAAGGACTGGAGCGCGAGTCTGCGACGACGGCGGCTGCGTTCGCCGGCGGTGCGGGGAGAGCGTCGTGCGCTGCCTTCCTGGCGCACGCGCTCGTGCACGCGACCGCGAGCGCCAGCGGGATCACGAGGACGCGGCAGCGTGGGTGGGCTCGCACGTGCTTGCCGGCCTTTGGACCCTCATCTGCGTGCATGGCGCATCTCGTATAGCGCACGCGACTTCGGCGAAGATCTTGATTTCCGACGCGAAGGAGACACCGGATCGTCCGATCCGCTATGATGACTCGCTTCGAACGTTGACGGGTGGGTCGCGACGGCATGTCCGTGGCGACCCTCGTGGGCAAGAAAGGATCGCGAGTATGAGGCACAGGACCATCGTGACCGCGCTTTGCTTTGGCGCGCTTGTCGTCGCACCGCAGATCGCCGAAGCATCGAGCCACCGCGAGGCGCCGTTCGTCAGCAAGAACCCGAAGGACGACGGGACCGACCTCTACGCGTTCCAGAGCTACGAGAGCGGCCGCGCGGGCTTCGTCACGCTCATCGCGAACTACCAGCCCCTGCAAGACGCTTATGGCGGTCCGAACTACTTCGGGATGGACACGGACGCGCTCTACGAGATCCTCATCGACAACAACGGCGACGGCGTCGAGGACCTCACGTTCCAGTTCCAGTTCCAGACGACGCTCGGCGGCACCGGGAACGCGGGCTTTTCTCTCCACATCGGGCCCGACGACGGCGGCGCCAACGTCGCCGTTCCATTCTACAACGTCGGCCTCATCCCTAACGCGGCGAACACTGGCAACTCGGGCGCGTTGAACGTCGTCGAGAGCTACACGGTGAACCTCGTCATGGGCCCGCGTCGCACTGGCACGGTCATGCCGCTGACGAATCCGAACGGCGGCGGTACGACATTCAACAAGCCCGCCGACAACGTCGGCGCGAAGTCGTTCGGCACCACCACGGGCACGCCCCCGCTGCTGACGCCCGGGACCCCGTCGAGCTACGCCGCGTATGCGCAGAACTTCATCTACAACGGGGTCGTCATTCCCGGCTGTTCCGCGACGGGCTCGCGTGTCTTCGTCGGGCAGCGAGCGGAGGGCTTCGCGGTCAACCTCGGGCCGACGTTCGACCTCGTCGACGCCCCCGCGAGCGTGGTCACGAACGGTGGTGTCGCGAAGGGTGGATATGCCGCCGTCGCCAACCCGCTCGCGCTGAAGAACGTCACCAGCATCGCGATCGAGGTCCCCGCGTCGTGCATCACGGAGTCGGCCAGCCAGCCCGTCATCGGCGCGTGGACGACCGCGAGCGTGCGTCAGGGGCGCGTGGTCAACCCGGCCGCCACCTACATCCAGCCCTCGTATGAAGGCGGCGCGTGGGTGCAGGTGTCGCGCCTCGGCAACCCGCTCGTCAACGAGGTCGTGATCGGCCTCCCCGACAAGGACAAGTTCAACGGGAGCGTCCCCCAGCAGGATGCCGTCAACTTCGCGAGCTACGTGGAGTACCCGACACTTCCGGCAGTGATCGACCTGGTCTTCGGCACCGATTACCAGCCGACGGCGTTCCCACGCCTCGACCTCGTCGAGGCGTTCCTGTCGGGCATCCCGGGCGTCAACGCGTTCCCCGTCGTCGACGGCGGCCCGGCGCCGGCGCTCGCCGAGATGCTCCACCTGAATACCGCGCTCGACACGGCGCTGGCGACCCCCGTCACCGCCGCCGGGTCGCAGTCACGCCTCGGCGCCGCGCTCTGCCTCTCCAAGGGGCAGCTCAAGACGCCGCTTCTCACTGGCGGTTGTGACCCCTTCGGCTTCCCGAACGGGCGTCGCCCCGTCGACGACGTCGTCGATCTCGCCCTCGATGTCGTGGAGGGGTACCTCATCAACCAGTCGACGTACCCGACGCAAGCTCCCGCGTACGAGGGGGGCAACACCGTGCTCTTCACGGACGGTGTCGACCAGAGCGCCGTGCCCTTCCTCCCGGTATTCCCGTATCTCAACACGCCGAACCAGGGCGCCCAGGGCGACGGTACGTGAGGCCGGCCATGCTCGCGATTCACACGCTCGCGGCGCTCGTCCTGGCGGGATCCGTCGCCGGCTGTAGCAGCAGCAGCAGCACGCCGGATGGCGGCGCGTTCGGGCCGATGGATGCGGGGACCGACACGAAGAAGCCGGCGGACTCCGGCTCGAAGGACTCCGGGAAGGACGCGAAGACGTCGGTGGACTCGCCCGTGGCGACCGACGCTCACACGGAAGCAGAGGCGAGCAAGCCCGACAGCGGGGATGCCGGCGGGTGCACGTTCGAGAGCTTCATGATCGATCTGTTCAAGACGCCTGCAGACGGAACGCCCTCCCCCGACCTTGGTCAGTCGTGTCCGGACACACGCATGCTGATCGACACGAGCACGCTCTAGAAACGTCCACTCGCGCTCGATGAGCTCGACAGGTCGCAGCGCGGTCCAGATCGGCGCGGGCTTTGCCCTGCTGGCCGCCTGCCTCTTCGGCGTCTCCACGCCGCTCCTGCGACACTTCCACGCCGGCCCGTTCGTCACGGCGTCGCTCCTCTATACTGGTGCCGCGCTCGCTTCACTGCCCCATCGCGGCGTCTCCTCCGACACACCGATCCGTATCCGCAACACACCCCGGATTGTCGCCGCCGCGCTCTCGGGAGCGGTCATCGCTCCTGCGTGTCTTGCGTGGGGGCTGTCGCGGACGACCGCGACGGTCGGATCGCTGCTGCTCGCTTCCGAAGCGTTCTTCACTGTCGCGCTCGCCGCGCTCTTCTATCGCGAGCCAATCGGCAAGCGTCTTGGCGCCGCTCTGGCGCTCATCACGCTCGCGTCGATGGTCCTCGTCCGCGGCGCCGGGTCAGCGTCGCTCGGCGGCCTCGCTGGCGCCCTCGCCGTGATGGCTGCGTGCGCTGCTTGGGCGCTCGACAACACGATCGCGCGTCCGCTCGCTGACCTCGATGCGCGGCAGGTCGTGATCGCGAAGAGCTTGATGGGAGCTCTGCTGTCCGTCGCGATCGCGCTCGGGTTCGGCGAGACGGCGCCTCCGTACGCAGTCGCGCTCGGGCTGATCGCCACCGGAGGTCTCGGGTACGGCGTGAGCCTTCGGTGCTACCTGCTCGCCCAGCGCCGGATCGGCGCGGCGCGGACGGGCTCGATCTTCGCGACCGCGCCGTTCGTCGGAGCGCTCGCGGCGTGGCTCACGGGACAGGGCGAGATCGACCGGAGCACGGTGCTCGCAGGATGCCTGGTGGCGCTCGGGCTGTACCTTCAGCTCCGGGAGACTCACGGTCACGAGCACGCGCATGATGCGATGGATCACGAGCACGCCCATCGTCACGACGATGGCCATCACGCTCACGCGCACGACCCTCCTGTCACGGGCGAGCACAGTCATCCCCATCGGCACACGCCGCTACGTCACACGCACCCCCACGGCCAGGACCTGCATCACCGCCACGGGCACTGAGGCCGGCTGCGCTACGCGACGATTGGAAGCGCTCGCCGTACGGTTTCGACCACGCGGGGCGCTCGTGGAAGGGCGTCGTGCGCGGCCTCGGTGAGCCGCGCTTCGAGAGAGTGCTTGTATGCGCGCAGGACGACGACATCGACGAGCTCACCGGTCGCGCTGCGTCCCTCGGGCGCCTCGATGTGGACGATCTCGTTGCGCAGCGTGCGGCCCGTCAGGTGAGGCACGCCCACCGAGGACTTGCTGGGGCCTTCGATGAGGACCTCCTGGTGCGTGCCGACGAGGCTCGCGAGGTGCGCTCGACCCTGCTCTTCCGCGAGCGCGAAGAGGCGCGCGAGCCGATCGGACTTCTCGGCCTCCGGGACGTCGTCCGCGAGCTTCAGCGCGGGAGTGTGTGGTCTCGGGGAGAACTTGAAGCCGAACAGCGAGACGAAGCCCACCTCGCGCACCAGCGACAGGGTCTCCTCGAAGTCCGCGTCGGTCTCGCCGGGGAAGCCGACGATGATGTCCGTCGACAGCGTCATCCCTTCGCGGGCTCGGGCGAGGCGCGTCACGCGCTCCACGTACTCCGCGCGCGTGTACCGGCGAATCATTCGCTTCAGCATGCGGTCGCTGCCCGACTGGACCGGGAGGTGCACGTGGTGCGCGAGCAGATCGACATCCGCGTGCGCGCGAGCGAGCGACGCGGTGGCGTGCCGCGGGTGCGGGCTCGTGTAGCGGATGCGCGCGAGCCCTGGCAGCTCGGGCCGCGCGCGGTCGAAGTGCGCGACGTTCTGCGAAATCATCCGGAGGAGCAGCGGAAACTGCGTCTCGTCCGGGTCATCGCTCGCGGGCGCTGGCAACGCCGGGTCGCGATAGCTGTCGACGGTCTGGCCGAGGAGGATGACCTCGCGAGCTCCGGCCGCGACCCATCGCTGGATCTCCTGCTGGATGTCGGCCGCCGGGCGGTAGCGCTCGGGGCCACGCGTGTAAGGGACGACGCAGAATGAGCAGCGCTCGTCGCAGCCCTTCATCGTCGTGACGAACACGCTCACCGGCGCAGGGCCCGAACGCAGTGACGGCTCGGCCGAGAGGAACCGGGGAGCGTCCAGATCGAACACCGTCCGCGCGACGGGCAAGGAGCCGGCGCGCTGCGCGAGCGCGAGGGTGGGGAGCTCGGCGAGGTTGTCGGGCCCCACGACGAGGTCGAGGTGCGCGATGCGCTGCAAGAGCTTCTCCCCCTCCTGCTGCGCGACGCACCCTGCGACGGCGATCACGAGCTCGGGGTTTCGCTGCTTCAGCGGGAGCAGCTTGCCTACCTCGCTGCGCAGCTTCTGCTCTGCCTTCTCGCGGACGCTGCAGGTGTTGAAGACGATGAGGTCCGCGTCCTCGATGGCAGGAGCCGCGAGCCAGCCGTGGAGCGCGAGGACCTCTTCCATGCGGTCCGTGTCGTGCATGTTCATCTGGCAGCCGAACGTCTGCACGTAGTAGCGCCCGACGACGAGCACCTCTGCGGCAGCCGTAAATGAAGGAGGCGCGCTCACGGAGCGGGGGTCGTTAGCACGCTTGTAATCCCCATTCCAGGCGGTACCCTCGATGCCATGGCGAGCTCCGGGCAATTCGACACGATCGTCGACATTTACAAGCACAGTATCCCCGCGTTCCCGACGCGCCCCCTCTTCGGCGTCAAGAAGGCCGGAGTCTGGCAGTGGACGACCTACGCGGAGTTCGGCAAGGCCGTCGACCGCGCGCGCCGTGGCCTCGGCGAGCTCGGCGTCGGCAAGGGGGACAAGGTCGCCATCATCGCCAACAACCGTGTCGAATGGGCCGTCGCCGCGTACGCGACCTACGGTCGTGCGGCAGCCTACGTCCCCATGTACGAGCAACAGCCCGAGAAGGACTGGGAGTACATGGTGAAGGACTCGGAGACGAAGGTCCTCGTCGTCGCGACCACGGCCATCTACAAGAAGATCAAGCACTTCCTCGGCTCGATCCCGACGCTCGAGCACATGGTCGTGCTCGAGGACGGCTTCGTGCCGGGCGAGGGCGAGAAAGCTCTCAGCTACGCCGACTTGCTCGTGCGCGGTGACAAGGCGCCCGACGGAGACGCCTACATCCTGCCGTCGAAGACCGACATCGCCGGCTTCATCTACACGAGCGGCACGACGGGCACTCCGAAGGGGGTCATCCTCTCGCACTCCAACATCGCGTCGAACGTCAGCGCCGTCGAAGTGCTCTTTCCCGTGTCGCCGGACGACCGCTCGCTCTCGTTCCTTCCGTGGGCCCACTCGTTCGGGCAGACGTGCGAGCTCCACACGCTCTTCTCGCGCGGCGCGAGCATGGGGATGGCGGAGTCGGTCGAGAAGATCATCGAGAACCTCGCCGAGGTGCAGCCGACCCTGCTCTTCAGCGTCCCGCGCATCTTCAACAAGCTCTACACGGCTGTCCAGAAGACCATCGCGAGCAAGCCGCCCGTCATCCAGCGCATGGTGAAGTCGGCGCTCAAGGCGAGCGGGAAGATTCGCGACAACAAGCCGCTCTCCATCGGGGAGCGACTCGTGGTCGCGCTGACCGACAAGCTCGTCTTCGCGAAGGTTCGCGCTCGCTTCGGCGGCAAGCTCAAGTACGCGTTCAGCGGCGGCGCGGCGATCTCGCGCGACGTCGCCGAGTTCATCGATAGCCTGGGCGTGACCGTCTACGAGGGGTACGGCCTCACGGAGACGAGCCCGATCGCAACGGCGAACTGCCCCGGACACCGACGCATCGGCTCGGTCGGTCGCGCCATCCCCCACGTCCGCATCGACATCGACTCGTCGGTCGGCGGCGGCGAGAAGAACGGGTACAAGGAGGGCGAGATCCTCGTCTCCGGCCCGAACATCATGGTCGGCTATCACAACCGCGACGAGGACAACGCGGCGGTCTTCACCGACACCCGCGCGTTCCGGACGGGCGACATGGGGTACGTCGACTCCGAGGGCTACCTCTACATCACGGGCCGCATCAAGGAGCAATACAAGCTCGAGAACGGCAAGTACGTCGTGCCGACGCCGCTCGAGGAAGCGCTCAAGCTCTCGCCCTACGTCCTGAACGTGATGGTGTACGGCGACAACAAGCCGTTCAACGTCGCGCTCATCGTCGTCAACGTCGAAGCAGTGAAGTCATGGGCGTCGCAGCAGGGGCTCTCGCTGGGCGACGGGCTCTTGACGCACGAGAAGGTGCGCAGCCTGATGAACGCCGAGGTCGAGCGGCTGTCCGAGAAGTTCAAGGGCTTCGAGTCGGTGCGAGAGTTCGCGCTCATCGACCAGGACTTCACGATGGACAACGGCATGCTGACGCCGAGCATGAAGCTGAAGCGCCGCAAGGTGATGGACGTCCACGGGCCGCTGCTCGAGGCGCTCTACACGAAGAAGGCGAAGCCCGCGCAGGTCTCCGCCAGCGCTGCGTGATGGCGAGCCGCTCGTGACTGCTCCGTTCCCGGTGGCGGTCGTCCAGCTCTCCAGCCAGGACGACGTGGAAGGGAACCTCGCCCGCGTCGCACACTGGGTCGCCGAGGCGGCACGGGCTGGCGCGAAGCTGGTCGCGTTGCCCGAGAACTTCGCGTTCATGGGCGAGGAGGCCGACAAGCGACGCATCGCGGAGGAGCTCTCCGACGCGGCGGGTCCCATCGTCTCCGCCGTGCGCCTCGCGGCGCGTACCCATGGCGTGTTCATCGTCGCGGGAGGCATGCCCGAGCGCAGCGACGACCCGGACCGGCCGTACAACACCTCGGTGCTGGTCGCGCCCACGGGCGAGGTGCTGTCGACCTACCGCAAGATCCACCTGTTCGATGTCGACCTGGCGGACGGGACGAAGCTCGAGGAGAGTCGCGCCACGGGGCGCGGAGCGCCGGAGGTGGGAAGGCGTGCGCTCACTTCGGTCGGCCCAGCGCTGCTCGGCATGACCATCTGCTACGACCTGCGGTTCCCGGAGCTCTATCGCGCGCTCGCGCTGGCCGGAGCCCGTATCATCACCGTGCCCGCCGCCTTCACGCTGACGACGGGCAAGGATCACTGGCACGTGCTCCTCCGAGCGCGCGCCATCGAGGACCAGGTCTTCATCCTCGCCCCCGCCCAGACCGGCAAGCATCCGCGAGGGCGCCAGACCTACGGCAAGAGCCTCATCGCCGACCCGTGGGGAGACGTTCTCGCGCAGTGTGGGGAGGGGGAGGGGTTCACCGTCGCGCGGCTCGACTTCGCAGCGCAGGACAGAGTGCGCGCCGCGCTCCCATGCCTCGCCCATCGCCGCATGTGAGGTGCGATTAATTGTCGAGCAGGGCGCTCAAGGTCTGCCGCGCACCGCCGTTCGCGAAGATAGCCAATCGTTGAGCAGAGCCCTCAAGGTCTGCCGCACACCGCCGTTCGGGGAAGGTAGCCCCATGCGTACCAACACGTTGCCCAGCCAGCAGGCCATCGAAGCCCCGAAGAGCAAGCGGCCACGCGCCGAGGCCGTGAGCATCGCGGTCGCAGGCGAAGAGGACGACATACACCGACGTCCGACGTTGCCTCGCGTGAAGACTGCGACCGTGCACCCGCTGCCGTTCACCGAGCGGATCACGGTCCGTGCTCTCCCAGCGACGTCGGAGCCCCCGTCGGTCGCCCATCCCACCCTCGACAGGCTGCGCGCCGCACCTCCTCCCGCGGCGGCGCTCGCGCTCGGCTCTCTCGAGGCGGTGCCGTCGATCAAGATGCTCCCGCGCTATCTTCGTGCGAGATCGTCCTCGCAGGAGGAGGCGTTCGTCCTCCGGCTCATCGACGGGCGCCGCGACATCGAGACGATCCTCGACAGCTGCCCGCTCGAGACGCGCGAGGTTCTCGCCATCCTCGCGAGCCTCCTCCAGGCGCAGGTCATCGGCGTCCGCCAGAAGACGCCAGCGACGGAATGCTAACGTCGTCCGAGCTCAGAGCAGGTGCTTGCGGGCGATGTCTGCCCAGGTGCCGGAGGGCTCGAGCGACAGATAGCGGCGCCAGTGCTCGCGGGCTCGTCCGATGTCCTTGAGCCGCTCGAGGGCCATCGCGAGGTTGAAGTGCGCGTCGGCGAAGCGGCCGTCGGACACGAGCGCTTGTTCGAAGTGCGTGACGGCGGACGCGGCGTCCCCGTGCTCGAGCGCGACGTAGCCGATGTTGTAGTGGGCCTCGGGTTGCAGCGGATCGATGCCGAGCGCCTTCGCGTAGAGCGTGACCGCCGTCTCCTCGTCGCCGCGGCGGAAGCGCACGTTGCCGAGGTTGGTGTAGGCGATCGCGAGGTAAGGGTCGAAGCGGATGGCCTGCGCGTACAGGGCCTCGGCCTCGTCGTAGGTGGCGGGGTTCTCGTCGATCGCGCTGGCGCGAGTGTAGAGCTCGTAGGCGGTGCGCGCCGAGGTCGCCGTGTCGGGCCGGAGCACGCGGACGACGTCGTCGCGCAGAGACGTCACGTCGAAGTCGAGGACGAGCTGGCCGGTCACGGCCTCGAAGGCCCCCTCGTTCCCGCGGACGACGACGCGCCGCCCGTCGCTGACGATGCGCAGCTCCTGGAGCGGTCGGGTGACCCGCGGGAGCGTCTTCTTCAGCGCGCCGATCGCCGCCGCCACGTCGCGGATGCGGACGCGGCTGACGAGCAGCCCGTGCGTGGCTCTGAGCGCGATGAGGTCCTGGAACGTGTAGGCGCGCCGACCGTTGCGCGTCCCCGTGGGGGAGACGATGGCGGCGCGATCGAGCGAGCGCAGGCGGCTCTCGCTCAGCCCGAGCAGACGCGCGACCTCGCGGCTCGAGAACACGTCGGTCAACGGGTCGCGCGACGTCGACGTGTCCGGCGTCGTCGCGGGCGCGGGGGCGGCAGCGATGCGATCTCCGCTGCGGAAGTTGACATGAATGACCGCAGCGCCCGGTCGCGCGGCTCTTCGCCGTCGCTTCGGGTCGCGGCCTTCCTTGCGATGATCGTCGTGCGGTGTCGTCATGGTGGGTGAAGCACGAGCGCGAGAGGTTCTGCGAGGAGCGGGCTGGCTCTTAACGTCCGCGCGGCATGCCGGCGTGCGACGGGAGAGTCAACGGCGCCTGGACATCGACGTCAATCCTCAGCCCGTCGTCTCGTGCTTCGACCTGCACGTCGCACTCCGCGCGTCCGAGCGAGCCTGGCGCGCGTAGCGACGCCTCGCGATGCGCGATGCGGACGGCGCGAAGGCGTACGTGCGGGTCACGCGCCGCGAGCGCCGCGACGAACGCTCGAGCCGCGGGGCTCGGGAGCGAATCGGGCCACACGAGGATGAGGCTCGTCGTCCCGAACCACGTCGTCACCGCGTCGAGCGTCCGCGCCGCGCCTTCGCTGACGACGTCGGCCGCCTCGAACATCGCCCGGAACCGCCCGTCCGAGGTGCGGAGCGCGGTCACGACGCGCACACGCACGACGCGCTCGCCTCGTGTCTTGGCGAGACCGGGACGCTGCGCGGGGGGAGGTGCGTGCTGGGCGTCCATCGAGAGGCGATCGTGCCGCGCGGCTCGTTGGGCGAGCAACTAATCGGGAGAGTGTGGTATTTCGCGGCGTCATGCGGGACGACGGGCCGACGCGACGCCTGCGCCGGAGCGCGGCGCTCCTCTCGCTCGTGCTGGTGCCGCTGGCGTGCGCCGCACAGGCTCCCGTCACCGGCCCGAACGCCTGGGCGGTGCTCCCTCCGAAGCCAGTGACGCCGCCGTGCGCGGACGACATGGTCCTCGCCGGCAACGTCTGCATGGATCGCTACGAGGCGTTCGTGGTCGAGGTCGACGAGGCCGGCCACGAGAAGCCGCACTCTCCCTACGAAGTGATCGGTCGCGCGCGCGTCAAGGCGAAGAACGCCGAAGGCCACGTCCCGCAGGCGTACATCTCTCAGCTCCAGTCACGCGCCGCCTGTGAAGAGGCTGGCAAGCGGCTCTGCTCCGCCGAGGAGTTCACCTTCGCATGCAGCGGCGGCGACCCGTCGTCGAACGACTATCCGTACGGCGGGCACGAGCACAAGGACGGGTACTGCAATGAAGGGAAGGGGTCGATGATGTACCGCCTCTACGGCTCCGACCCGCGCGCGTGGACGTCTGCAAACTTCAACGACCCGCGCCTGAATCAGGTGGAGGGAGGCCTCGCGAAGTCGGGGCAGTATCCGCGCTGCGTGTCGGCGTTCGGCGTCCACGACTGCGTGGGCAACCTGCACGAGTGGGGGAGCGACCCGCCGGACGCGATGGGCCTGGGGCGCTTCCGCGGCGGCTTCTACGGCGACGCGGAGGTCAATGGCCACGGCTGCAAGTACGTGACGCGCGCGCACGGGCCGTCGTACCACGACTACTCGACGGGCTTCCGTTGCTGCGCCGACGCGAAGGGCGTGGAGTGGGCGGCGGGAGCATCGACCACGAAGGCCGGCGGTCGCGCGAACCGCACGGCGGCTCCGTAGTCACGAACATCGAGAGCCTCTGATCTGGCGGGGGAGCGCAGCCGCTCCCTGACGCCAGCCGTGCGTCAGCCGCGCGTCGGCAAGCGTGCGTGCTTCGTACGGCTACGTGCTCGGTGGTGGCCGGTCGGGCCCGTTGTCGTCGGCGGCGTCGCAGGCACGACTGCGGGTGCGGTCACCTTCGGCCGCTTCGGCAGCACCTGGAAGGCGTAGCTGTAGTCCTGCCCCGGGTTCCACAGGAGCCAACCCGTGCCGCCCGCCGACTCCGCGTGCTTCATCTCGGACCGCACGTACTCCGGCCCGAAGCCCGGCGACTCGTAGTTCATGTCCTGCAGCCACGGCCGGATGATGGCGGCGTTCGGCACGTGTGCGACCTGGTCGAGCGAGCCCTTCGTCCCCACGGCGATGAGCTCCGGGTGCGCGCCGGGCTCGTCGAAGCCCATGAAGCCCTTCGAGTAGTGCGACGGGTAGACCATCGGAGAGAGCGCCTCGCACTCGGAGGCCAGCACCGACAGCTCCTGGCCCAGCGCGTCGATGTCCACGCGCTTGCCGAGGGCGATGACGCCGAACACGTCGAGCGAGAGCGGCACGTGGCGCGCCTTCGTGATGTCGTGCACCTCGTGGACGAAGCTCCGGATGACCTCGACGCGCGTGAGGTTCCGCTCCTTCAGGTGGAAGTCGGCGTTCTTCGTGCCGAACACCGGGAAGCGCACGTAGTCGAGCTGGATCTCGTCGGCGCCGGCGTCCATGCCCTCCTTTGCGAGGTCGATGACGTACTGGTGCGCGGCGGGGTTCGACGGATCGAACCACCCGATCTTGAGCGCGCCGCCCCAGTTGCCGCGGATAGACATGTCGAGCTTGGCCTTCGACACGAGCTCGTCGTGGAAGCAGCTGATGCGCATGATCACGCGGATGCCGCGCTCGTGCGCGAAGCGGATGGCGCGGGCGAGGTCGCGGATCGCCGCGGGCTGTGTTGCCTTCGTCTCGATCGCGAGGGGGACCTTCGACTTGTAGGTGAGCCAGCCGTCGGTGTCCTTCGTGTCGAGGACGATGGCGTTCATCCCGCGCTCGGCCATGCGGTCGAGGATGCCGACATAGAGGCGCCCGCCCGCGGTGTCGCCGCGCATGTACACCCCCTTCATCACCTTGTCTTCGGGCCAGCCGATGCGCGCGGCGTCGCCTTCGAGGTACGGCTCCGTGATGAGGTGCGGAATGGCGAGCCGCGTGCCTGGCTTCAGGTTGTAGCGGCTCTTCGGGTTCGCCTTGCGGATTGCCTCCGCGTAGTCGTTGAGCAGGTACACGTCGACGAGGTCGAGGTAGAGCCCTGCGATCTTCTCGATCGTCTGACCCGGCTGAGCGGTGTGAAAGACCTCCGGCGCCTCTCCCTTCGCGACATCGACCTCCCCGCCTTCCGGAAGGTGCTCGCGTATCCACGTGACGAACGAGCGCGGCGTCGGGCCGGGAGGCGCCGCGAGCGTCACGACCGGAGGTGCTGCTTCTGGAACGGGCTGCGCCGCCGCGCCGACGGCCGGCGGAGGCGACGGAGCGATGCGCGCTACCTGATGCGGTGCGCGCGCGTCGGCCTGATGGGCACACCCAGCCGCGAGCGCGAACCAGACCAATCCCCCCCAGCGAGCCACCGTGTTTGTGCGACGACGAAGCAGGTTTGCCATGACTTCCGCCGAAGCATGACGGGTCGCCCGGAGCGCGGACAAGTAAGGCGCAATTCTCGCGTCGGACGGCACGGCGGCATCGACGCGTGGCATCGCCGTCGCCATGCCTGGCACTCGCGCTGCCACGCCTGGCAGCGTCAGTGCCGCGCGGCGCTTCACCAGAATCCGTCCTCCACGGAGCGCACCGTCTGCTCGATGGTGTGCTGCGGCACGAAGCCGAGGACGTCCCTCGCACGGCGGTCGTCGACCATGCAGACGTAGCGGATGTGGTCGAGCTCCGGCGGCGGGAACGTCGTGAGGTGGAGCGACCAGAGCCGCTTCAGGACCATCGTGCCGAGCGACAGAGGGATGGGCAGGTGGTTCCTGCCGAGCAGCTTGATGATGCGCGACAGCGGAAGCGGCTCGGGACCGGCGACGTTGAAGATGCCACGAACGCCCGGGCGCAGCGCGAGCTGGATGGCGTGGACCACGTCGTCCTGGTGGATGACCTGCACCATCGGGTCGAAGCCCATCGCCGTGGGGACGGTCGGGAGGCGCAGGAAGTTGGACGGCGCGTTGCGCACGTTGCCGAGGATGTGAACCGGCCTTAGGATCAGCGTCTCCGTGTCGGGGTGCTTCCAGAAGAAGCTCTGCGCGAGCATGTCGACCTCGATGAGGTCGCGGATCTCGCTGAAGTTCTGGCCGCCCAGCAGCGGAGCCTCCTCGGCGAGGAACTGCGCGTTGTCCGGCTGCGGGCCGTAGACGTTCGCCGACGACAGCACGACGAGCTTCTTCACGGAGAACAGCGCCACGTACTCGAGCAGCTTGGCGAAGCCGCTCACGTTCCAGGAGTGGTGCTCGGCGGCCGAGGCGCGCGGGTCGTGCAGCACTCCGAGGTGGACGACGGCGCCGAACTGCGTCGACTTGAGGACGTCGCGGATCTTCTTTCGCCGCAGGTCGAGCTGGTGGTGGACGATGTCCTTCGGCTTGTCGAGGAACGGCCGGCGGTCGACGCCGACGACCGCGCGGTCGCGGTGGAGACGCCGCGCGACGCTCTTGCCGAGCCGCCCGCAGATGCCGGTGACGAGGATCGGGAGCTCGGCGGGATGTCCTTCGGTCGCCTCGCCCGTGATGACCGTCGCCGCGAGGCCGAACGGCGCGTCGGACGGCGCGTCGTCGAAGTCGTCGGAGTCGAGAAGCGCGTCCGTTTGCGCGTCGTCACCCGCCTCACCAGAAGACATGCGGCCGCTCCTTCACTCCACGGTTGACCATCGATTGCACCGTGGCCTTCACGAGCCAGACCTTCTCCTCGATGACGGCGTCGTCGTCGTCCGGGTCTCCGTCGAAGTAGAGCGGCTCGCCGAAGTAGATGCGGTAGCGCGTCGGCAGCGGGAGCTGGCCGCCGGGAATGAGCAGCTGCGGCATGATCGGGAACGCCGGGAGCCCCAGCAGCTTCGCGAGGCCCGTGAGGTTCGCGACCGAGACGTACTGCTCCTCGCCGCCGATGACCGCGACGGGGATGATGGGCGACTTGGTCGCCATCGCGAGCCGCATGAAGCCGAGGCCGAAGTCGGTGAGCTGGTACCGGTGCTGGTAGGTCTTCGCGATGCCGCGCACCCCCTCGGGAAACACGAGCAGCGCCTCGTCGTTCTCGAGCAGGCGTCGCGCGTTCTCCGGGACGCCGACGACCTGCCCGACGCGCGAGAACAGGAGCGACACGAAGGGGAGGGTCTGCGTCCACTTCTCGACCATCGCGCGGATGAAGCGCGGCGGCTCGACGTCCATGAACATCGCCGCGCCGATGAGCGCGCCGTCGACGGGGATCTGGCCCGAGTGGTTCGAGACGAGGACGACGCGACCGGGAGGGAGGTTCTCGGTCCCGAACACCTGCGTGCGGAAGTAATGCCGGTGGAGGAAGCCAGCGCTGGCGAGGGCCCATTTCGTCCAGCGCGGGTCGAGGCCGAACGGGTCGACCCCGGCGTCGCCGAGCGCGACCGGCACGCGCTTCATGCGCGCGTCGATGTCGTCGCCGAGCATCGAGGTCATCCAGCTCGTCGCGGAGCCCTTGGCGTCGTCCCAGGCGCCCTCGGCGCGCGCCGTCACGCGGGAGGCGACGTTGCCGAGCAGGGAGGCCGCGAGGCTCCGCATGCCCTTCCCACGGATGAGGGCGCGCGTCGGAGGCCTTTCCACGGCTCGGACGTACCGACACGCGAGCGGCAGGTCAAGCAGGCTCGTGCCTTCGCGCCCCGGTATATAGAACGACGTGCTCTTCTCCCCGCCCGCGTTGCGCCCCGGTGACCTCGTGGCCGTCATCGCGCCATCCGGCCCCCTGCCGCTCCTCGAGTTCTGGCGCGGCCTCGCATGGGTGCGCGCGCGCTACCGGGTGCGCCTCCTGTCGAGCGCTCTCACGCGCACCGGCTACCTCGCGGGGGATGACATGCGGAGGAGACGTGAGCTGACCCTCGCGCTGGCGCATCCGGACGTGAAGGCCATCGTCGCGGGCCGCGGCGGCTACGGCGCGATGCGCGTGCTAGAGGGGGTCGACCTGACCAGGCTCGCGCGAGCGCCGCGATGGATCGTCGGCTTCAGCGACGTCACGGCGTTGCAGGTGGCCGCCGCCGGGGTCGGCGTGGCGTCGATTCATGGCCCGAACGTGACGGGGCTCGGCGCCACGTCGCCCATGAACCGAGCCGCCTGGCTGAAGGCGCTCGAGCGGCCGGCGTGCGCCGTCGAGTGGAAGGGGCTTTCGGTGCTTCACGCGGGTCACTCCGGCCGTGTCGGTCGCGGGGCTGTCTGCGGTGGCAACCTCGCGCTGCTCGAGGCGATGGCCGCGGCGGGCCGCTGGACGGTTCCGGACGGAGGGGTGCTGATGCTCGAGGACACCGACGAGCGCCCATACCGCGTCGATCGCATGCTGACCGCGCTCCGGCTGGGCGGCCATCTCGCGCGCGCCTCCGCGGTCGTCTTCGGCAGCTTCACGCGTTGCCTGCCCGGCCCCGACGCAACCACCGTCGAGCAGGTCCTGGCGGAGCGCACCGCCGACCTCGGCATCCCCGTCCTCGCCGGCGCGCCGTTCGGCCACGGCGACGTCAATCATGCCTTCGTCCTCGGCCGCGAAGCGACGGTCGTCGGCAGCGACGTCCGCTTCGCGTGAAGCTCGGCCAGCGCACCGCGCCGTTCAGGGGCCGGCCGGCCCGCGACGCGCCGCCGCGTGAGCACCACGCGAAGCGTCGTCCGAGCGCAGGCTGCTGCACCTGATCGAGCACAGACTGCCCAACGTAGAGGTGCGGGTGACTGCTCCACTCAACAGCTCAATGCGGAGGCCCCGAGGGCTTCGACGGCTCGACGATGTCCTCGTACTCGTCGTTGTCCTCGACGAACTCGTCGACCACGAGGACGTCGTCGTCCTCGTCGTCGTCGAGGGCGAGGTCGGTCGCCGAGAGGATGTCGGGCGGTACCTCGCGGTGACGCTCGAGGCCGGCGAGCGCGTCCTTGCCCGAGGTGTCGGCGACCGTGTGCTCCGCAAAGTCGACCGGCGGGTTCTGGTCGGTCATCGCCAGCGCGCGATCCGTCGAAGGCACACGCGGGAGGACGACGTCCATCCGGCGACCGGGGGCCGTGGGCGGGTCGTTCTGCTCGTACGGGGTCGGCGCCGACGACGCGGGAGCGGACGAGGGAGGGGGCAGCGGCGGCGGCTTCGATCCACGCCGGCTCGAGATCGGAGACATCGGGCCGCTGTTCGGGCCAACGGGCGCAGGCGACGAGTCGAGCGCCCGCGCGGCGGCCAGCGGCAGCCGAACGTCGATCGACGTATGCGTGGTGTCTGCCTCGCCGAACGGATCGGTCGAACCGAGGAGGTGCTCGAGCTGCGGGAGCTCGCTCGCGGCTCTGTTCTCGGTCGTCCTCGAGCCGTATTCCAGCTCGAGCTCGTCGACCTCCTGGACCGAGTCCTCGTCGGCGGGCACCAGAACGAGGCGGGGAGCGGCGTCGACTGCGCTCGGCGTCGCGGTCGGTGCAGCGGGCGTGGGCTCTGCTGCCTTGAGAGCAGGCTCGCTCGGGCTCTTCTCGCTGTCGCCGCTCTTGTCCGGCGTGGGAGTGACGGTCGCGACGGCCTCGGCGACGGCGACCGATGCGACCGCGCTCGCGACGAGCGTCCCTTTCGTGGTCGCTGGGCTCGCCGGCTTCGCCGCGTCCGTCGACATTCGCGTGTCTGGCGTCGGTGACAGCGGCCCCTGCGTGAGGTTGGTCGCGGACCCTGCCGCGGGCGGTGCGACCACTGCGGGCCCCTTCCGGAGCATGTTCGTCTTGGCGCGGTCGAGGCCCTGCGTTGCCTCCTCGTCGCCCGGCTTGAGTCGAAGCACGCGCCGCCATGCGTCGGCCGCTTCGCGAGCGTCGGCGAGCTCGGACTCCCAGATCTGGGCGACCTTGCGACCCAGCTCGGCACGGACCGCCTGGTCCTTGCTGCGGAGGATCTGGTCCTCGTAGAGCTGGACCATCGACCGGTGGTCGCCCTGCTCCGTGAGAAGCGCGGCGAGCTCGGCCATGACCGCTTCGTCGGTCGGCGACAGATCGTGGAGCTTCTTCAGGTCGGCTGCGGCGCCGGCGCGATCCCCGAGCACGTCCTTCCGCAGCTTCGCGCGTCGCGCGAGCAGCAGCCGGACGAGCGGCCCGTCGAACACCTCGGTAAGGACGCGAGTGAGCACGTCATCGACGCGCTTCGGAGTCTTCGCTTCTTCGGCGAGCGCGACGAGCGCATCGAGCGTCGCCGTGTCCGCGTGAGCGATGAGCGCGTCGCTCAGCCAGGCGAACGCCTGGTCCTCGTCGTGAAGGTCTACGTGAGCAATTCTCGCCGCGCGCCGGAGGAAGCTCGCGCGAGACCGACCACCGTCGCGGACCCCTTCACCTCCATGCGCGAACGCCTCGGCCAGCGTCCGCTTGACGGTGTCGGGGCTGCCAGGCTCGGTGGCTGCGCTCGCGAGCGCGTCGAGCGTCGCCTCGGTCGGCGTGCCCGAAAGCGCCAGGTCGAAGAAGGTTCGCGCGCGCACGAGGTCGCCGCGCTCGCCAGCGATCTGCGCTGCGCGAATGAGCGCCTTCTCGCGAGCCTCGCCGCCACGCGACCGGGACACCTGGCGCTCGTAGAGATCGATCGCCGCGCCGTGGTCCGGCACGAGCGCGGCGAGGCGAGCGAGGAGCGGGCCGACCTCTTCGTGCGAAAGGCCGCCGAGCCCCGTCTCGCCGTGCTGGACGGACTCGGCCGACGCCATCTTCGCCTGCACGCGCATCTCCGCCTGCCGTACGAGCTCGGCGGCGCGCGCGGCTCCGCTCAGCTCCAGTCCGAGAATCTCCTGCGCCGCCGTGAGCCCGACGTCGTCCGACGTCTTCACTGCGAGCGCCTCGAGCTGCTCGGCGAGCTTGACGCTGCGCGACCCGCGCAAGATCTCGATCCCGACCCGGACCGCGTCACCGTCTCGACCGACGATCGCGAAGCGCTCGAACGCGCCCGTGAGCGCCCGTGTCCGTTCTTCGGAGCCGGGCTCGGGGAACCACCAGTCGACGAGCTTCGTCGCGACGATGCCGCGCCAGCCGAGTCGATCGCCGAGCTCGACGTACGCCTCGCGGGTCGCGATGTCGCCGGCATCGGCGAGCTCTTGCATCGCTGCGAGCGCCTCGTCTCCCTTGCCCATCTTGTCGGCGAGCAACGTGGCGCGGCGGCGGGTGAGGGCCGAGATCTCGTTCTCGTCGGCCTCGACCTCGATCTGTATGGCGAGGAGATCGACGAGCGCGCTCCATCGCTCGAGCTTCTCGGCGAGCCCGACGAGACGATTCAGCGCGTCGAAATCGTCCGCGTCCGCTTCACGCAGCGCCGTGAGCGCACCGAACGTCCCCGCATCGTCTCCGGCAGCCTCGTAGGCGGCGACGAGGCGACTGCCAATCTCCCGACGCGCAGCCACGTCCTCGGCCACGGCAAGCTCTCGCTCGAGCGCGTTCGCGGCGGCCTTCGGGGCGCCGCGCTGGAGCTCCAGGTCGGCGATGGCGCGCAACGCCACGCGATTCTTCGCGTCGAGCGTCGACAGCACCCACTCGTAGCGATCGACCGCGGCGCCCACGCTCTCCGGCGTGCGCGCCAGGAGCGCTGCCTCGCGGAGGGCGGCCGCGGCCTTCGCCTCCGGCGTCGTCGCAAGTGCGCCGAGGCGCGCGAGCAGCGCCGCCGCGGCGTCGAGCTCTGCGCGACCCTCCGCGATGTCGACCAGACGCTCGAGCGCCTCCGCGTCTTCGCCCGCGGCGAGCACGAGCGTCCACTGGGCGCGAGCCGCAGCGACGTCGCTCAGCGGGGCGGCGTCGTAGAGCTTTGCCGCCTCGCGAGCTGCGGCGACGCGAACCGTCCCGTCGGCGTGCCCTTCGGCGCGCGCGACGAGGAATCGCGCGAGCGTCAGCACGTCACCGCCCGCACGATACGTGTCGATGAGCCTCACCGCGTAGCTGTCGACGGTGGCGGCAAGCGCGTGAGCCCGCTGGAGAAGCGCGATCGCCCGCGCGGGCTCGCCGGCGCGCTCCAGGTACGTCGCCGCGCGGGCGAGCGCCTCGGCCGCGGTGTCGGGGGTCTCCGCCTGCGTCAGGTCGCCCGTGCGCTGTGCCGCGCTCGCGGCGAGGGGCCACGCCTCCGCAGCGGCAAACCACGTCTCCGCCGACGCCCATCGAGGGAGCGTCGACTCCACCTCCGCCGCGCGCTGGTAGGCGCGCGCTGCGGCTGCCGGGTCGCTGCGGACGAGGAGGCCACCGAGTCGCTCGAGCAGCGCGGCGCGCGCGGGGACGGCGGACACCGCATCGACGTGCTCCTCGATGACCGTCACGGCCAGCTCGGTCCGCTCGGCCTTCTGGAAGAGGTCGGCTGCCATCACCACGGGGTGATCGTCGTCGGGCGTAAGGTTCGCGATACGCGTCCAGGCCTCCGCCGCCGCTAGCGGGTCGCTCCGCTTCTGCTCGTGGAGCGCGACGAGCTTCTTCTCGAGCTGGATCTTCGCGTCGACGTCCGGCGTCGTGCTCGCCTCTTGCTCGAAGAGGTTGGCGAGGTCGTCCCACCGCTGCGACTTCTCGAGCGCGCGCGTGAGCGCCTGTCGAGCGGTGTCATCGCCGCGGTCGAGCGACAGTACCTGACGCCACGCCTGGATGGCGCCGTCGACGTCCTTCAGGTTGCTCTCGGAGAGGCCCGCGATCTCGCGGAGACGTAGCTTGCGGCTCTCGATCGAGTCCTGCGACCCCATCGCCCTGGCGCTCGCCCACAGGACGTCGCGAAGCTTCGCGTAATCGCGCTTCGACCGGAGCGTGTCCTCCACCCAGGACAGCGCCTCGGGCTCGACCGGGTCGGCGGTGAGGACCACGAGATACTGCTCGAGGGCCCCGCTCTTGTCGGACTTTGCGACGCACGCGCGTGCTGCCTCGAGCGCGGCGAGCCTCGCAGACTCCGCCGACTGGGCCGAGGCCACCGCAGAGACGCGTGTCCCTTTGCTGCCAGTGCCCGCGCCGGTGATGTCGGCGACCTCGTCGGTGTCGACGGGCTCCGTCAGCTGAGCTCGATCCTCGCGGGTCCGCCCTGGCTGCACGCCGGCACGGGCGACGTCCTCCACGCCCGCGACCGGCGTCGGCGCCGCGTTCGTGTGCAGCCTCCGAAGCGTGGCCAGGCGCGCGTCGACCTCGGGTCGCCCCTCGAGCGGCGCGAGCACCTGGACGGCCTGCGCGATCTGACCGAGCGCCTCGTAGCTCGCGGCGAGGTGCATGCGGGCATCCTGCGCGAACGGCCCCCCAGGGTTTGCCTCGAGGTACGCATGATACTTGAGCGTGAGCGCGTCCGGCGCGAGGCCAGTCGCAGCGCCGTAGTAGACGTAGAGCTGCAACGCGCGATCGTGGCCCGGCACGAGATCGAGCGCGCCCGCCGCGTACGCGAGACCGTGCTGCCCGTCGAAGGTCTCAGCCAGACCCGCGAGGAGGTCGGCGCCGTAGCTCCGCTCGCGCTCGTCGACGGGGGCGCGCGCCTCGGTACGATCGAGGATCGAGCTCGCGACCTCCTGGACGAGAATGGGGTCGTCGACGCCCGACGCACGGACCTCGTCGAGCGCGCCGCGGAGGACCCGCGTGACGCCGCCGAGGTCGCCTGCGAGGCGTCGCGTCGCAGCGTCGTCCCTGGCGAGCATCAGGCGCCGCTCGGGGTCTCTTTCGAGGGCCATCTCCATCCCGTACAGCGCGATCGCGTCGTCCCACTGCTGGAGAGACTTGTAGATCTCACGCACCGAGAAGATCGCGAACGCGCTCGTCGGGTCGAGCTCGATGGATCGCTTGTAGTGATCGATCGCCTTGCGCGGCTGCTCGAGCGGCGCCTCGTTCCACAGCTTGCCGAGCTCCTCGTGCAGCGTCGCGATGAGCGCGCGCAAGGTCTCGCCGGCCGCAGGGTTCGACGCGAGCATCGGCGTCAGCAGGCGGACGCGTCGATCGAGCATCGCCACGAGCGCCTTCACGTCGCCCTTGTCGCGGTACAGCTGCGCAAGGCGGTCGGCCGCGAGCGGCTGCGTCGGATCCTTGTCGACCGCGATCATCAGGACGCGCGCCGCGCGGTGAGCATCGCCGAGCGTGAACGACCAGATGTTCGCGGCCTCGCTCAGCCAGTGGCTCGCGTACGCGGGATCCTCTGTCCGCGTCCCGACCTGCTCGAGCAGGTAAGCATATCCCTGCGGATCGGCCTCACCCTGGCGGTGGGCGCGCGCAAGCGCATCGGCGTCGTGCGGGTTCGCGACGAGACACTCGATCAGCGCCTCGATCTCGCTGGATTCCATCGGGCGCGAACCGTAGCCGCTTTCTTTTTCGCGGGCAACGCAGCTACTCGAGGTATCCGTAGCCGGTCGACGACGTCGGTGCGGTCGGCGGGACCTGACCGTTCGAAACGGCCGTTGTGGACGGATTCTTCCCGCGTGGCGGTGGTCGTCGCCAGCCCGGCTTCGCGGGATCGGGTGCGAGAGGAGAGGCCTTCGGCAGCTCGTCGGCCGAGATCGTCGGGATCGAGGGCGTCGTGGGGGGCGCGGTCGTCGACGCGGGGACCGTCTCCGGAATGGGGACCGGTATGGTCGAGGGCGAAGGTTGCCCCTGCGCCGTGACGACGGCCGTCGGACGCGAGAGCGCGACGGCGAGGCCCACGACCGCCAGGACGAGCAAGCCCGAGCCCAGCGCCACGAGCCCACCTCGCGTCCGGCGCTGCGGAACGCCCGCAAGGGCGAGCGTCTGTGCGGACGGCGCGACGGCGCCCTGTCCGTCGAGCATCATCGGCGGCGGCATCGACCGCGCGACCGAGAAGCGCACGCCGCTCGTGTTCGCGATCCCCGTCTCGACCAGATGACTGAGCTCCGCCGCGAGCGCCTCCGCGCTCCTCGGCCTCATCGCTGGCTCCTTTGCCAGCAAGCGCTGGACGAGCGCTTCGATCTCGGGCGGCACACCCGCCTCCGGGCACGCCTCCGACATCGGCGTCGGGACAGTCTTGATGTGCCGCGCCATCACGACCACGGCGTCATCGTCGACGAACGGCGGTCGACCCGTGAGCACATGGTAGAGGATGACCCCGAGCGAATAGAGATCGCTGCGGGCGTCGAGCGGCTTCCCCTGCGCCTGCTCCGGCGACATGTAGCGCGGCGTACCGAAGACCGTGCCCGCCTGAGTCTCGACGGCGTTCATGACCTCGTTGCTCTCGCCAACGAGCTTCGCGATGCCGAAGTCGAGCACCTTCAGGATTTCTTCGCTCCCCTTGCCGCCGCCGGCGATTCTCGCGAAGAACAGGTTGTCCGGCTTCAGATCTCGATGGACGATCCCCTTCGCGTGCGCCTCGGCGATCGAGCGCAGGGCCTGGCGGCAGGCATCGACGCCGTCGGTGATGGACAGCCTCCCGACACGGGTGAGGCGCGCGCCAACGGACTCCCCTTCGAGGAGCTCCATCGCGAGGTAAAGCTCGCCGGACGCCGCCTGACCGAAGTCGAAAACCGTCACCGTATGCGCCGACGCGAGGAGGCTGTTCGCGCGAGCTTCGCGGAGGAAGCGGCCCTTCGCAGAGTCATCGAGGGCCTTGTCGCTCCGCAGGATCTTGACCGCAACGTCCCGACCCATCGCATGCTGACGTGCGCGGTAGACGGTGCCCATCGAGCCAGCGCCGAGCTTGGCGAGGATCGTGAACCGGCCGTCGAGGGTCCGTCCGAGCATCGGGTCGCCGGTCGCGTCGGCGAGGTCGCGGACACGTACCAGCGCGACGCCGTCCTTCGGGCACTGCGTCGGCGCAGGCGGCGTGTCGTCGAAGCGGCCGCGGCACGTCGGGCAGATCAGCGCTTTCGCTCCGGCCGACGGGCGTGCGAGCACGCTCTCTTCGGAGTTGCGCTCCTCGGGGATGCGCTTTGACGATGGGGCGGAGGGGATCGGCACGGAAGGCTGCGAGTATGGACGCGGGGCGGCGGCGCGCGCGACGGATGGACCCGCGCCCGCTTGGCCGAGCAGACCCCGTATCGTCGCGCGGAAGATGCGAGCGCGCAAGTCCAGTGCGCCGTCGTTCAGTCCCACGTGCTCGTTCGTGTGTTGCTCGCTGCCGTCAGGAACCTTTGCAGCCCCGTCTTGTCCGCATTGTCCGCATCGATGGCCGGCCTCGAGGCGCGCGTCGATAGGCGGAATGCCATGGGCTCCCGATGCGTATCCCTTCCGGGGAAGCAAGCCGTCGTCAGGGCAAGACTTTGCTACGCTTCCGATTGCGCGGATCTTCGACGTCTTCCCGGCTCGCCTCAGACCTTTTCAACCGCTCGTCCGTTTGACCGACACGCCCCCGCCTTGCGCAAGCCAGCCCTCTTCCCCACGTTGAACAGACACGCAGCGCTTTCACGCGGTGCGTATGCACGAAGCGCCCCAGCCCGAAGCACCCCAGGAACATCCGTCGATGCCTGAAGCCCGAACGCCCGCAGCGTCGCTCTTGCCCGGCGTGCCAGGCGAGCCCGCGCGCCGAGAGCACCACGAGGTCGTTCGCGCGCTCACCGATCCCGCGAGGCGCGCCGAGCGTCGGATCCGCCTCCGGCGAGCGCTCGAGGTCTTCGCGTCGACGCTTTGTGCCGCGCTCGTCGCAGCGGCTGTCGTCCTCGTCTTGCGCAAGACAGGGCATGCGTCGGAGCGCGTGACCTCCGTCGTCCTCGCCACGGGAGCGCTCGTGACGCTCGCCGGCGCCGCCCTGGCGTACCTGCGGCCGCTCGCGGAGCGGGCAGGGGCGGTCGCACTGGATCGCTTCCATTCGCTCTCGGATCGACTCTCGAGCGCGCTGTCGTTCGTCGCCCTCGCGCCGGGTGAACGTACGCCATTCATGGACGTCGCGATCGAGGACGCGGTCCGCGTGGTCGGCACGGTCGATCCTCGTCGGGCCGTCCCGCTCCGTGTGCCGCGCGATGCGGCAGCTGCGTTCCTCCTCGGTGCCGCGACGGTGGGCATCGGGCTGTTCGAGGTGAGGACGCACGAGGTGATCGTCGCCGCGAAGACGATCGATGCGGTGGATGTCACGGCCGACGACCTCGACGCAATGCGCGACTTCCTCAAGCAGATCGAGGCGAAGGATCAGAGCGAGGACACGAAGGCGGCGACCGAGGAGTTCAACCAGCTCATCGCGGACCTCGCGGCCAAGCGGCTCGACCGGACGGAGGCCTTCCGGAAGATGCAGGCGCTGGAGGACAAGCTCCTCGAAGGCAGTGAGGCGGATCACAAGGCCCTCGAGGCGGCCCTGGCGAAGATCGGCGAAGAGATGAAGAAGGCAGAGCTGACGCGTCCCCTCGGGACGGCGCTCTCGCAGGACCACCTCGCCGATGCGCAGCAGGCGATGAAGGACCTGGCCGAGAAGCTCCGCAAGGAGGCGAAGGCGGGAGGCATCAGCAAGGACCAGCTCGAGAAGATGCGCGACGCTCTCAAGCGAGCAGCGGAGGACAACGCCAAGCAGCAGCAGTCAATCGAGGAGCGCCGCGAAGAGCTCAAGGACCAGCTCCTCAAGGAGAAGAAGAAGCAGGCCGAGAAGGACGGGGGGACGACCGAAGAAGAGAAGAGCCTCCTCGAGAAGAAGGAGCGCGAGCTCGAGCGCCTGGAGAAGGAGCAGGAGGCTGCGCAGGCGGCGGGTCGCCAGCTCGATCGACTCGATCGCGAGCTCTCGCAGGCGGCCGAAGACCTGATGAAGGACCTAGGCGCGAGCGCAGCGGACCTCGACCAGGGGGCGGAAGACATCAACCGCATGGCTCAGCAGGAGATGTCGCAGGAGGAGAAGCAGGAGCTGAAGCAGAAGATCGACGAGCTACGGGAGATGATCCGGCAGCAGGGGCAGGGCGGGCAGAAGCAGATGGTGCGGCTCCGCAGGTTCCAGTCCGGAGCGCACGGGCAGGGCGGGCAGCAAGGGCAGGGGCAAGGGCAAGGGCAGGAAGGCCAGAACGGCGAAGGACAGCAAGGCCAGGGCCAGCAAGGCCAGGGCGGTCAGCAAGGCCAGGGGGGTCAGCAGGGCCAGGGGGGTCAGCAGGGCCAGGGGGGTCAGCAGGGCCAGGGGGGTCAGCAGGGCCAGGGCGGGCAGCAGGGCCAGGGCGGGCAGCAAGGGCAGGGTCAAGGCCAGGGTCAAGGGCAGGGCCAAGGCGGGCACGGCGGCCAGGGAGAGCTCTGGGTCGTCGGACCGAACGGCGAGAAGATCCTGATGATCTCGCGTGGCGGCTCCGGCGGCAGCGGCGGAGCCGGAGGCAGCGGAGGCGACGCGAAGAAGGGGCCGGGCTGGGGCACCGGCCACGACGAGCATGTGCAGGGCCAGGCCCACAGCATCAAGTCGGGTACGGAGGACACGCAGGTCGCCGGTCAGGACACGGGCCAGGGGAGCAGCCGCAGCGAGGTCATTCAGGGCGCGGCGGAGCGAGGCTTCACCTCGCGCGGGTACCAGAAGGTGTACCGCGAGTATCACACGGTCGCCGAGGAGGCCCTCAACAAGGACGAGATCCCCGGCGGCTATCGTTCGTACGTACGAAGGTACTTCGAGCTGATTCGCCCGCGAGACCAGAGCAAATGAGACTCCACCCCCCGAGCCCCCCGCCTCGCCAGCAAGGCGGGGGGGACATGACATACGTAGATCATCTTCACTCTCACGCTCCCTCCGCCTTGCTTGCGGGGCGGGGGGCCACGGGGGTGGAGTCTCTCGCAGCGAAGGGTCTTCCATCATCATGAGCGCAGATACCGCCACCCCCGACGCCGCGTCCGTGCGCGCCGAGGTCGAGAAGTTCACGAAGGACATCGGCAGCCTGCGCGAGGAGATCGCGCGCTCGATCGTCGGCAACCGCGACGTCGTCGACGGCGTGCTCACGTGCCTCCTCGCAGGAGGCCACGCGCTCCTCGAGGGTGTCCCCGGACTCGGCAAGACGATGCTCGTCCGGGTGCTCTCCGAGACCCTCAGCCTCACGTTCTCGCGCATCCAGTTCACTCCCGACCTGATGCCGGCCGACATCCTCGGCACGACGATCATCGACGACGCGCAGGGGGGCGGGAAGGTCTTCGAGTTCCGGAAGGGGCCCGTGTTCGCCAACATCGTGCTCGCCGACGAGATCAACCGCGCGACGCCGAAGACGCAGAGCGCGCTCCTCGAGGCGATGCAGGAGCACCGCGTCTCGGTCGGAAAGAAGACGCACACGCTCGAGGAGCCGTTCGTCGTCCTCGCGACGCAGAACCCGCTCGAGATGGAAGGGACGTATCCGCTCCCCGAGGCGCAGCTCGATCGCTTCCTCTTCAAGCTCCACGTGCTGTTCCCCAGCCGCGAGGAGCTGCACGATATCCTCGACCGCACCACCGGCGAGGGGATGAGCGAGCGCAAGCCCGTGCTCCACCGCGACGACATCCTGAGGATGCAGAAGCTCGTCCGTCAGGTCCCCGTCGCGCGGCACGTGCAGGACTATGCGATCCGGGTCGTCCAGGCGACGCACAACGACGGGCCCGACGCCCCGGATCTCGCGAAGCGCTTCGTCCGCTTCGGCGCCTCACCGCGAGGAGCCCAGTCCGTGCTCCTCGCTGCGAAGATCGCCGCGCTGTTCGCCGGCCGCTTCGCTGCGAGCGTCGACGACGTGAGGAAAGTCGCGCACGCCGCGCTGCGCCACCGCGTCCTCCTCAACTTCGAGGGCGAGGCCGAGGGGGTGAAGACCGATCAGGTCATCGACCAGATCTTGAAGACCGTCCCCGAGACGAAGCCAGAAAAGAAGGCCTGAGCCTTCATGGGCCTCCTTGAATCGCTGGGGTTGTCGCGCGGCTCGTCGCGCGTCGCGTCCACGAAGGACGACGAGCTGTTCGGAGACGACTTCCAGCGGAAGCTCGACTACCTCGCGCTCGTCAGCAAGCGCGTCTTCGCAGGCCGGATGCGCGCGGAGCGCCGGACCAAGAAGAGCGGCAGCGGCGTCGAGTTCGCGGACCACCGCGACTATCAGCCGGGTGACGACTTTCGCTACCTCGACTGGAACGTCTATCAGCGGTTCGAGCGGCTCTTGCTCCGGCTCTACGAGGAGGAGGAAGATCTCGCCATCTACATCATCGTCGACGCGAGCGCCTCGATGGGGTTCGCCGGCGGCGAGAAGCTCCGCTACGCCAAGCGCCTCGCCGCCGCTCTTGCCTACGTCGGCCTCGCGAACCTCGACCGCGTGAGCATCGTCGCCACCAATGACCGTGTGATGGAGCGCATGCCGACCACGCGGGGGAAGGCGCGCATCTTCAAGGTCTTCCGCTTCCTCTCGAGCCTCGAGCCGTCCGGCGTGACGAACCTCGGCGACGCGCTCAAGACCTTCGTCGCGCAGAACAAGCGGCGCGGCCTCGCGGTGCTGCTGTCCGATCTCTATGACCCCGAGGGGTTCGAGAAGGGCATCAACGTGCTTCGGTACAACAAGTTCGAGCCGTTCGTGGTTCACATCGTCGACCCCGCCGAGGGGAAGCCGAAGCTGCAGGGAGACGTGCTCCTCTACGACTGCGAGACCGGTGACGAGCGCGAGGTCACGGTCACGGCGAAGGTGCTCGAGAAGTTCAGCGCCGCTCACGACGAGTACACGCAGTCGGTCGCGCGCTTCTGCGCGACGCGCCAGGTGTCTCACATCGAGGCCAGCATCGAGATCCCCTTCGACGAGCTGATCCTCCGCGTCTTCCGGCGCGGCGGGTTCCTGCGCTGACCCATGCTCCCGTTCGCGCTCGCCGGTCTCCCGCTCGCACAGCTCGCCGCCATCTTCGGCGTGGCAGGGACGGCCGTCGTCGCGCTCTATATCCTGAAGCTGCGAAGGCGGACGGTCGCGATACCGTTCTCTCCGCTCTGGCAGAAGGTGCTGAAGGACAAGGAGGCGACGAGCCTCTTCTCGAAGCTGAAGCGAGTGCTGTCGCTCCTCTTGCAGCTCGTCCTTCTTGCGCTGCTCGTCTTCGCGCTCGGCGATCCCCGCGCGCAGGCGGTGATCGTGAAGGGGCGGAACGTCGTCGTCCTCGTCGACGCGAGCGCTTCGATGCAGGCGACCGACGTCGCGCCCAGCAGGCTCGCGGTGGCGAAGGACGAGGTGAAGGCGATGATCCGCGGGCTCGGCGGTGCGGACCGGATGCTGCTCGCGCAGATGGACGCGGTCGTCACTCCGCTCGGCCCGATGAGCGGCGACACGGGGGAGCTCGAGCGGGGGCTGGACACCGTCGCCGCGACCGACACGCGGGCTGACTTCGCGCGCGCGCTGCGCTTCGCGACCGATACGCTCCGCGGCCTCGAGCGCCCCGAGATTGTCGTGGTCTCCGATGGCCACCTCGGCGAGGCGGCCGATTCCTTCGGCGCCGTACACCTGGGCGACGTGAAGCTCTCGTACGTGAAGGTCGGCAAGGGGAAGAACAACGTCGGCATCACGCAGTTCTCCGTCCGCCGCTACCCGCTCGACAAGAGCCGCTACGAGGTCATGCTCGAGCTGACGAACACCGGCGACGTGGACGCGGACGTCGAGCTGGAGCTCACGGGCGACGGTCAGCCCGTCGACCTCACGAAGCTGCGCTTGCGGGCAGGTGAGCGGCTCCCTCGCTTCTATCCGAACCTCTCGGGCGCGAGCCGGACGCTCGAAGCGAAGATCTCGTTCGCAGGCGGAGGGCACGACGACCTCCCCGCCGACGACCATGCCTATGCGCTGCTGCCCGAGCGCCACCGCGCGAAGGTCCTCGTGGTCACCACCGGGAACATGTACCTCGACGCCGCGCTCCTGCTCGACGAGTACCTGGACGTCACCGAAGCGACGCCGGCCGAGTACGTCGCGAAGTACGCGACGGGAGGAGACGGCGCGAAGAAGTTCGACACCGTGATCTTCGACGGCGCGACGCCCGCCACGCCTCCGCGCACGAACGCCATCTATCTCGATCCGCGCGGGCCCGGCTCGCCGGTCAAGGTGCTCGCCGAGCTCAAGCAGCCGGGGTTCGACAAGATCGACAGGAAGCACCCCGTCGTTCGCTTCACCGCGCTCGATGACGTGAACATCGCGCGCGGGCACAAGCTCGAGCCGGAGAAGGAGGACAAGGTCGTCGGCGCCTCCGAGCAGGGGCCGATCCTGGTGGCGGGCTCGCGTGACGGACACAAGTTCGTCGCGCTCGGCTTCGACATCAAGGACAGCGATCTCACGCTGCGGGTCGCGTGGCCGCTCTTCTTGCTCAACACGATCAACTGGTTCAGCGACGACGACGCCTCGTACCTCTCCAGCTTTCGCACGGGCGACGTCTGGCGCATCCCGGTCGCGGGCGATCGCGAAGAGGCGAGCCTGAAGCTGCCGAGCGGGGTGCTCACCGAAGTGCCCGTCCACGAGGGGCGCGCGGTCTATCTGGGTCAGCACGCGGGCTTCTACGAGCTCGCGGTCACGCCGAAGCGAGGCGATGCGCCGGAGCTGGCCGGGCCTGCCACGGCGTTTGCCGCGAACCTTCTCGACGTCGAGGAGAGCACGATCGCGCCGCTCGACACTCTGACGGTCGACGGAAAGCTCGCCGGCCCGCTCGAGGGCTTCCACGTCGGCGTGCGGCGCGAGATCTGGATCTATCTGCTCATCGCCGCAGCGCTCCTCACGGCGCTCGAGTGGGCGACCTATCACCGTCGGGTGACCGTATGACCCCCGAGCGCCGAGCGTCGATCGGTCGAGCGGCCTGGCGCGTCTCGCTCCTCGCGCTGTTCGGCGTGCTCGGCTACCTCTACTTCCACTACGTCTGGACTCGCGGCCCGACGATCGCCTGGAGCCGGCACGGTCAGGAGTACGAGCTCCTCGCGCCGAAGATGCTCGGGCTGGTGCTGCTCACTCCCTACTTCCTGTGGATGCTCGGGCGGTCGCTCGCGGATCTACCGCTCCCGCAGCGTGTTCTTTCCGTCGCGCTTCGCGTCGGGTTCGTCGCGCTGCTCGCGCTCGGGCTCTCGAGGCTCGCCAAGACCGCGACGACCTCCAAAGTGTGCACCGTCTACCTCGTCGACGTGTCCGAGTCCGTCCCCGACGCGGCGCTGCTCGATGCGCAGGCGGCCATCCAGGCCGGGATCGACGCGAAGCCTGCGGACGGCACGGTCCGTGTCGTCACGTTCGCGCGTCGCCCGAGGCTCGTCGAGCTCGCCGAGAACGGCGCGAAGGCACCCTTGATCGCGCGTCACGAGCCGCTCGCCGACGAGAGCGCGCCCCCGACGCCCGGAAAGCCGCGGCTCGGTCTCGGCGCGGCGACCGATATCGCGAGCGCAATGGAGCTCGCATACGGCCTCTACCCTGCGGGCTACCTGCGTCGCGCGGTCATCCTCTCGGACGGCGTGCAGACCGACGGCGACATGCTCTCCGAAGCGTCGCGCGCCCGGCAGTTCGGCGTGAAGGTCTTCACCATCCCGTACCGGCGTCCGGTCCCCGGCGAGGTTGCCATCCGGGATCTGCGCGCGCCCGACAAGCTGCACGTCGACGAGCCGTTCGAGCTCCACTCGATCATCTTCTCGAGCCGGCCGGAGACCGTTCGCGCGGTACTGAAGCAGGGCGAAGCGATCAACGGCCTCGAAGGCGTTCGCTCGATAGAGCTCAAGGCGGGCGACAACGACATCACCTGGAAGAGCGTGGTGCGGGTCGCGGGAGAGGTGACGTACGCGCTCGAGCTGACGGACGTGCCGGAGGATCACTTCAAGGAGAACAACCGCTTCGCGGTGACGGTCGCCGTCCCCGGACGCCCGGCCGTCCTCTACATCGAGGGGAACCGAGCGCATCAGGGGTACCTCGCGAGCGCGCTCAACGCGCAGGGGTTCGAGGTCGATCCGCGCGGCCCGTCGGAGCTGCCGTCCAGCCTGCGGGAGCTAGAACGCTACGATTTCGTGATCCTGTCCGATACGCCCGCGGAGGCGGTGTCACTCACTCAGCAGGACGCGCTCGAAGGCTATGTGCGCGACCTCGGCGGCGGCTTCCTCTTCGCGGGTGGCGAGAACGGGTACGGCCTCGGGGGCTGGTACCACTCGACGGTCGAGCGGATCCTCCCCGTGAAGATGGATGCCGAGAAGCGCCGCGACGAGCCGGACGTGGCGATGGCGCTCGTCATCGATCGCTCGGGCTCGATGACGGGCTTGCCGCTCGAGATGGCGAAGGAGGCCGCGAAGGCGACGGCCGACACGCTCTCGGCGGACGACCTCCTCGAGGTCATCGCGTTCGACTCGCAGCCGACGCGCATCGTCCGTATGACCGCTGCGAAGCATCGCGCGCGCATCCAGAGCGACATCGCGCGCATCCAGGCCGGCGGTGGCACCGAGATCTTCGGCGCGCTCGACGCGGCCTACCAGGCGCTCAACGTCACGCGTGCGCGCAAGAAGCACGTCATCCTGCTCACCGACGGGCAGGCGCCGCAGAACGGCATCCGCGATCTCGTGCAGGCGATGAGCGCGGAGGGGATGACGGTGTCCACCGTCGGCCTCGGCGCAGGCATCGACGACGGCCTCCTCCGGATGATCTCGGACCTCGGCGGCGGGCGCTTCTACAAGGTCGTCGACCCGCAGTCTTTGCCGCGCGTGTTTACGAAAGAGACCGAGATGGTGAGCCGGTCGGCCGCCGTCGAGGAGTACTTCCAGCCCAAGGTCGTCGCTCCCGCCGACTTCCTCCGGGGGATCGACATCGGAGCCGCGCCGTTCCTTCACGGCTACGTGGCGACCAAGATGAAGCCGCCTCCCGCGCAGGAGATCCTCGAGAGCGAGCTCGGCGAGCCCATCCTCGCGCGCTGGCACGTCGGGCTCGGGTGGGCGCTCGCGTGGACGAGCGACGTGAAGAACCTCTGGGCGGTCGAGTGGCTGCGCTGGCCGAGCTACGGCCAGTTCTGGGGGCAGCTCGTACGCGAGCATATGCGACAGAAGAAGCGACAGGAGCTCGAGCTGCGTGCCGAGATCGACCCGGCGACGGGGAACGTGAAGGCTTCGCTCGACGCGATCGGAGGGGACGACAAGTTCCAGAACGGCCTCGACGGCAAGCTCACGATCCGCTCTCCGGAGGGGGCGCACGGCACGCCGAGCGTCCCGCTGCGCACGGTGCGTCTGCCGCAGACCGCTCCGGGACGTTACGAGGCGGAGTTCCCGCTCGATCGGTACGGTCCGTATCTCCTCCACGCGTCGCTCGAGAAGTCCGTCGAGGACGGGAAGGGGACCACGCATTCCGCGACGATCGCGGAGGGCTATGCCCACGTGACGAACCCGTATCCACGCGAGTATCTCGCCCTCGAGCCCGACGTCGCGTCGATGCGTCGGGTCGCCGAAGCGACCGGGGGGCGGCTCGACCCCGAAGCAAAGGCGGCGTGGGACCCTGCGGGGGAGTCGGTGACCTACCACGAGGACCTGTGGCCACGCTTCGTGAGCGCCGCGATCGTGCTGTTCGTGCTCGACCTGCTGCTCCGTCGCGTGCGGCTGTTCGACAGGAAGAAGACGGCGCGCGCCCCGATTCCGCGGTGGCGCGCCGCGTGAGCCAGCGCGGCCTCGCGCGACAACGCGGCGAGTCGCCAGCGCGCTGAGACGGCCGCTCCCGGGGCCCCGCGCGCGCCCGTGGGAGTGGCGTTCGAGGCGCCGATCGAGCCAAGCGCGTCCATCGGAGCGCCGGGTCACGACGAGAGCGGCTCTCGCCACATCGAGGGCCGCCCTCGTCACGCCAACGGGTCGCAGTCGGCAGGCCGAGAGCGCCCATCGTCACGCCGAGAGACCTCCCTTCAAGCACCGAGAGCGGCGATCGTCGAACCGACGGGCGCGCAGATCGATTCTCGCGCCTCGCTCGCCACACCGAGCGAGTCTCTCGGTAGACCGAGCGACGCGCTCGAAGGTGGTCGAGCAGAAATCGCGGCGATTCGAGGGGCCCAAGGCAGCAGGAGCGGCTCGAACGAGGTCGCGAGAGCCGCTCTTCGTCGACCCGGAGCGCCTCTCGGCTTGGCGAGCGCGACTCTCCGCAGGCCGCGAAGGGCGCTCGGTGAGACGTCGGGCGCGCAGCGAAGCTCTCGGGGAGCTCTCGAGACGGGGCGGGCGGCGCTCGCCGCGGACCGCTCGGACGCTTCGGCAGCGGTTCGCGCGTTTGGTCTTGGCGAGGTCAGGGGTCATCGACGACTATTCGCCACACTTCGGAGGTCGGCTCGCACGCGACCTCGACGCCAGGGTGAGGGACATGCTCAGCAAACATCAAGCAGGGACGGGGATGCTCATCCCGGTCGTCGTCGTCGCGGTCCTCGTGCTCGGCGTCATCGTCGGCGCGGTGAGCATCATGATGTCGAAGCGGCGACGCGCGAAGGGGGTGGAGTGGGTGCGGGCGGCCTACTGCATCTGGACCGGCGGCGAAGACTCTGCGACCTGGCCGATGGACCGAGCCAAGAAGTCTCTTGCGAGCTGGTACAACGCCGCCAACGTCGGGACGTTCTGGAACGTCATCAAGGATCTCCGGTCGGGCACGACCGGCAACATGGCGTGGGACAGAATACGCGCGCTCGACATCCTCCGAATCGGGATGGCGGCGGGCTACATCGACGCCGACCAGTGCCAGACGCAGGGTGCCGGCATCGGTGCGGAGCTCCAGAAGAAGTACGGCAGCTGGGAGGAGCTCGCCCTGGCGTTCGAGGCCGGCATGCAGGCGTGGCAGCGCGGCAGCGGGAACACGGACGCGAACGCCATGGGGCGCGTGCAGAGGAACCTGCCCGCCCTGCGCGAGAAGATCTGGCCAGGCGTGCCGTGGAGCTCGCCGCTCGACCCGACCGACTGATCGACGGGCGCGTTGTCGGACGGAGCCGGCGCTCGCGTGCGAAGCGCGGAGTTGATCCCGTATCGCATGCGACGTGCCGGGTGACGGCCGGGCGGCCCTCTGTTATGCAGGCGCCTTCCGCGGGCCGTGAAACGAGCCACGCAGTTCCTGCATCGAACCGCCGAGCCCACACGTGATCGCCCACGACCCCTCCCAGGACACACTGATCGCGAAGAAGAGCGATCTGTTCGGCATCTTCCACGACGCCGAGAAGCCGCGCGACCAGTACCGTATCGGCGCGGAAGCCGAGAAGGTCGGGGTCTTCGAAGACGGCGGCGCCCCCGTCCACTATACGGGAGACGTCGGGGTTCTCCGCGTCCTTCGCGAGCTCGTTTCCCGTCACGGCTGGGTACCTGAGTCGGAGACCGAGGGGGGCCCGCTCATCGCGCTCACCCGCAACGGCGCGTCAGTCACGCTCGAACCAGGGGCGCAGCTCGAGCTCAGCGGAGCGCCGGCGACGAACATCCACGCGGTCGCGGACGAGCTCGACGCGCACCTTCGTGAGGTACGAGGCATCACCGATCCCCTCGGTGTCGCGTGGCTCGGCGTCGGGTTTCAGCCGTTCGCGCGGCGCGCGGACCTCGAGTTCGTCCCGAAGGCCCGGTACGGCCTGATGAGGACCTACCTCCCGACGCGAGGAGGCCACGCGCTCGACATGATGCTTCGCACGTGCACCGTGCAGGCGAACTACGACTATGTCGACGAGGCCGACGCGATCCGCAAGCTGCGCGTCGCGCTCAAGCTGTCGCCGCTGACCACCGCGATCTTCGCGAACAGCCCTTGGGTCGAGAAGGCTCCCTACGGCGGCGTCACGTACCGCGGGCGCGTGTGGCTCGACGTCGATCCGGATCGTTCGGGTTTGATCCCGTGCATGTGGAGCGAGAAGGCGGGGTACGACGACTACATCGAGTGGGCGCTCGACGTGCCGATGTTCCTGGTCAAGCGAGGCAATCGCTTCCTCGCGAACACGGGGCAGACGTTCCGGAGCTACTGGGCGGACGGCTTCGAGGGCGAGCGCGCGACGCTGGGCGACTGGCAGCTCCACCTGAACACGCTCTTCCCCGAAGTGCGGCTGAAGAGGACGCTCGAGATTCGTGGCGCCGACATGCAGAGCGAGGCCCACTGTCCCGCCCTCGCGGCGCTATGGACGGGCATCTTCTACGACGACAAGGCGCTCGCGGAGGCAAACGCGCTCACCCACGATTTCACGCACGAGGAGGTCTCGGCGCTTCGAAGCACGCTCCATACGAGCGGCCTTCGCGCGCTCTTCCGCGGAAAGCCGCTGACGGAGCTTGCCGTGCGCGTCCTCGAGATCGCCGAAGGGGGGCTCGCACGACGACGGCTCCTCGACGCGGGTGGGCGCGACGAGACCATATTTCTCGCGGACATCAAGCGGCTCGTGGCGCGAGGCATGACGCCGGCGGACGTGCTCCTCGAGGGGATGAGCGACGAGAAAGACCTCGTCGCTGCGGTCATCCGCCGAACGCGACTGGTGCCGAGCCCGCGCTGAGAATCGCGCGGCTCACGGCACGACGCGGATTGCGCACGCCATGAGCTTCGTCGACCGAGCCTTACTTCAGCGTGAGGAGCTTGAACGCGTGGGCCCAGCTCCCGCGCGACAGGCCGGGGATACACCAGAGCATGCAGAGTGGCTCGATCGCGCGGGCGGCCTCGACGGCGCCCATGTCGGCCGTCTCCCAGCCGAACTGCTCGAGAATCTTGGTCGTCTCCGCCTTCGCGCCCGCGTCGTTTCCGCAGATGAACATCGTGGGCGGGCCGCCCGGAAACGTTGGATTCACCATGAACGCGCCGCCGACCGAGGAGAAAGCTTTCACGAAGTGCGCCCCGGGCACCTGCTTCTGGAGCCGCTCCATGAGCGACTGGTCATGCGTCGTGAAGTAGCGGAGCACACCGTTCTCCGGAGGTAGGTCGGCGATGGGGTTCGTCGCGTCGATGACGGTCTTGCCGTCGAGGTTGCTCGCGCCTGCGAGCTTGATCGCGGATTCCGACGCCGTCCCCTTCACCGCGAGCACCACGACCTGACCCCAGGCAGCGGCCTCGGAGAAGGTCCCCGTATGCGCGTTCGCGCCGGCACCGCTCTTCCATCCTGCGAGCTTCTCGGGCTCGCGACTCGCGCGCATCACCGAGTGACCGTGCTTCAGAAACCCGCCGGAGAGGATCTCACCGACCGTCCCCGACCCCAAGACAGCGACCTTGCTCATGTCCGTCTCTCCTCGCTGAAGCAGATGACTACGTGGTGATCTTCAGGAGCTCCTTCACCTTTGCGATGACCTGAGGCGCCTGAATCGGCTTGGTGATGTACGCGTTGGCGCCGAGGGCGATGGCGCGCTGCCTGTCCTCCTCGGAGCCCTCGGTCGTGATGACCACGATCGGCGTGTCCTTGTGAATGGGATCCGTCCGCACGCGCTTGACGAGCTTCAGCCCATCCATGATCGGCATGTTGATGTCGGTCAGAATGACGTCGTACTTGTTGCTCGCGAGCTTCCGCAGGCCGTCGACTCCGTCGTCCGCCTCGGTCACTTTCAGGTTCTTCACGCGCGACAACGCGAACACCAGAAGCTGCCGCATCATCGGGGAGTCTTCGACAACCAGGCAGGTGTACTCGGCGCTCATTGTGGGTAGCCCATGACGGAATTGCGTGGATGCGTGTGCGCTGCAGAATGTGACGTGATGCGTGGCGAGACCGACGCCGTTGCGGGGATCTTCACGAGACGGTCGCCGGCTTCGGCAGCATGCTCGGAGAGAGCCCTCGGAAGACCTCGACGCCAGGGATGCGACCGTCGGCGGCCGCGAACAGCTCGGCACCGACGAGAGCGGAGGCTGCGTGGAGCCCGAGCATCTTGAAGAGCTCGAAGTCGACCGCGACGAAACCGGGCTTCTGCGGGAGTAGACTGTAGATCGCGATGACGCCAATCGCGCGGTCGTCGATGCGCATCGGGAGGCAAGCGACGGGAGTGGTCCGCTCGTAGTTGATCCGCCCCTCCTCGATGTACGCGATGCCCGTCACGAACGCGCGCTCGACGAACCCCTGGGCGTCGTCGTGGGTCTCGCCCGCGCCGCCGAACGGGATCGCGGCGAGCTGGGTGGCTTCGAGGCCGTCCCCAGCGATGACCACGAGCTCGGTGCGGACGTCGTCCGCGATGTAGATCGCATACGAGCGCGCGCCGACGAGCTGCTGCAGTAGCTCGCGGAGGTGCCGCACGACCATCGGCAGCCGGAGCGTCGAGTGCAGGTGGTAGCTCGCGACGTGCAGATTGGCGAGGCTCGCGAGCTCCTCCTCGATCTGCTCGTGCCGGCTGCTGAACTGGGTCGAGTGGGCCTCGGCCTCGTGAACGTGCGACAGAAGCGCCTGCTTCTCGCGTTCGAGCTCCTCGATCTTGCGGAGGAGATCCCGAATCGCCTCGTCGCTCGCCAGCTGCGTGCGCAAGGCGGCGTTGTCGCGCTCGAGATCTGCGAGGGCGCCGCGAAGCCGATCGTTCTCCACGACGAGCTCCTCGGTGAACTCGGCCCCTTTCTTGAAGAAGGTGCTCACGAAGGACTCGCGCTGCAGCTTGAGCTGCGCCGCGAGATCGACCGGCGGACGATCACTGCGTCGGCCCTTTCCTTTCCTGTCCATCATCGTCGAGATCCCTCCGCGGGCGCTGCATCGTCGCAACCAGCAACGATATCATAGCGCCGTGGAATCGCGGGAGGTGTACCGCTTCCCAGATCTCGACGGCTTGCGAGGCGAAATGCCGGGGCCTCCGGAGCCGCTCGACGGCTTCGGTGGCTCGCCGGGGTCGACGATCAGTGACCCGCGAGCTGGTCGATCCAGAGCGAGAGCTCGCCCTTGATCACGCGGCGTGCGCGGGCGAGCGCTCGCAGATCGCGGCTTCCGGTGAGCAGCATCGCCGCGCGCAGCTCGCGCACGATGGCGTCGACCGCGGCGCTCGCTCCCGCTCTTCCCCCGGCGCGAAGCGCCTTCAAGATCGGACGCGCGATGCCTGCCGCGCTGGCACCGAGAGCGATCGCCTTCGCGACGTCGAGACCCGTGGCGACGCCGCCCGTCGCGATCACCGTCCGGAAGCCGAGCGGAGCGACGAGCGCGACGCTCGCGGCCGTCGGGATGCCCCAGTCCCAGAAGGTGTCCCCGAGGGCGCGTGACGCCTCGTCACCGGCGACGGCGGCACGCTTCGCTTCGACGCCGACCCACGACGTACCCCCGGCGCCCGAGACGTCCAGGTGCTGCACGCCGACATTTCGCAGGCGCCGTCCGACGTCGGGCGACAGGCCGCAGCCGGTCTCCTTCACCACGACGGGGACCGGGAGCTCGGCGACGAGGCGCGCGATCGTGTCGAGCGAACCCGAGAAGTCCCGGTCTCCGCCTGGTTGCACGAGCTCCATCGCGGGGTTCAAGTGAACGCAGAGCGCGTCGGCGCCGACGCCAGCCACGAGCGCGTGCACTTCATCGGTGGACATGGCCTTGGCCTGGACGACCCCCACGTTCCCGAGGATGAGCGTCCCGGGCGCGACGTCGCGGACGCGGTAGGAGGCCGCCGACTCGGGGCGCACGTGCATCGCGCGCTGGCTGCCGAGACCGAAGCCGACGCCTTTCTCTTCCGCGACCCTCGCGAGCTCGCGGTTGATCTCGCCCGCCTCGTCCGTACCACCCGTCATCGCGGCGATGAACAGCGGCGCCTTCAGCCTCTTCCCTAGGAGGGTGCAGGACGCGTCGACCGTCCGCTCGTCGAGGTCGGCGAGGGCGTCATGGACGAGGCGCACATCCTGAAAGAGGGTAGAAAACTCGCGGAAACCCACGTCCTCAGTGGCGCAGATGGCGAGATGGTCGGCCTTGCGTTGTCCGATGCTGCTCACGACTCGGCTGTACCACCACCGTCCGTGAGGTCGCGTCCTTTTTGCACGACGAGTGTCGGACGACGCGCTGCGCAATCAATTCAATAAAAAGTGAAACAGCTGGATTTGCTTCATCAATGTGACGGTACGCCACGTTGACTTGATAGGCACTCAGCCCTACGGTGCCGCCGCGAGAGCCCCAAAGAAGTGAGCATCGTGAGCCAGGCAACCCACGCAGCAAGCCAGCGAACCCCCGCGACGGAAGCAGGGTCGGTCGACCCGACCCCGCTCTTCACGGCCTACGCCGCACGTGTGCGCCCGAACCTCGAAGGAGCGCTGACGCGTTATCTCGACGCCGTCGGGAGCTCGGTGCGTCACCTTCCGTCGGACGTGCAGGCAACGGTAGACACGGTCCGCGATCTCTCGCTGCGGGGCGGCAAGCGACTGCGAGCGGTGCTGCTCGCTGCTGGCTACGAGGCGTGCGGAGGGGAGGGGGGCGCCGACGCCGTCGTCATGGGCGGCGTTTCTCTCGAGCTGCTTCAGGCATATCTGCTGATTCACGACGACTGGATGGATGCGGACGACGTCCGTCGCGGAGGTCCGAGCGTTCCGGCGATGCTGCGTGCCCACTTTGCGCCGTCCGGGGCCGGCCCGCGGACTGCGGACTCCTTCACGATCCTTGCCGGAGACTTTGCCTCGGGCCTCGCGCTCGACGCGCTCACGCAGGTGCCCGTGTCGGCCGACCGGGTCGCTGCCGCGTGTCGGGAGATGGGGCGTATCCAGCGCGACGTCGTGCTCGGTCAGATGTGTGACCTCTCGGGCGAGGTGTCGCGCGAGCCCCCGTCCGAGGCTGCCGTCGAGCTCACCCACTCCCTCAAGACCGGGAGCTACACGGTGCGTGGGCCGCTCTTGCTCGGTGCGAGCCTCGCGGGTGCGGACCCCGCGACCCGTAGCGCCCTCGAGGCGTTCGCGAACCCCCTCGGCGTCGCGTTCCAGCTCCGCGACGACGTGCTCGGCACCTTCGGAGACCCGCGCAACACCGGAAAGCCCGCCACGGGTGACCTCCGCCAGGGAAAGCGTACGGGGCTCATCGCCGCTCTGGCCACTGACACGTCGGCGACGACGGCATCGCTCATCGCGAAGGGGTTCGGCCAGCCCGATGCCCATGCAGCGGACGTGGAGGCGCTCGTGGATCGAATCGTCTCGTCAGGGGCGAGGCGCAGGGTCGACGAGCGAATCGACGCCCTGCTCGCCGAAGCGATGGCGGCGCTGGCCGCTGCGCCGATCTCGCACGACGCACGCCAGCTCCTCCGAGGCGCCGCGTTCACCCTCGGGCACAGGGAGAAGTAGGCGTGATGCAGCCCCTCACCCGCGATGCCGGTGCCCAGGACGCGCCGGCGACCAGCGCTGGAGCGCGGCTCTCCACGGGCCGGGCATGGGGGAAGGTGATCCTCCTCGGAGAGCACGCGGTGGTCTACGGAGTTCCGGCGCTCGCCATTGGCATCGACCGTGGCGCGAGGGCAACCGCCGCTCGTACCGCAGGCGCGACGAGCCGCCTCGAAGTTCCCGAGTGGGGCATCACCGTGTCGGAGGACGACGCGTCGACCGATCTGGCCCGTGCGTTCGGCGCGGTCGCTCGCGCGGCTCGAGAGGTCCCCGGCAACGTGCTTGCGGGCGGGTCCGTGCTCGTGACGGCGCACGCGGAGCTCCCTCCCGGAGGGGGCCTCGGGTGCTCCGCGGCGCTCGGCGTCTCGATCGCGCGTGCGCTCGTCCCGTCCATGGCACCCGACGAGGCCGCGACGCTCGCGATGGCGTGGGAGCGCGTGTTCCACGGCAACCCGTCCGGGATTGACGCCGCCGTCGCCGCGCGCGGAGGCTCGATCCTTTTCGAGAAGGGATCTCCCATGCAGAGCGTTCCTCTCAAGGTGAGCCTCATCGTCTGCCTCGGGAGCACGGGTGTCGCGTCGAGCACCAAGACGATGGTCGACGGGATCGCGCGGCTTCGGGAGCGCAAGCCCGAGCTCGTCGAGAAGTCCTTCTCCGGCATCGCCTCGCTCGTGCGGAACGCGAGGCTCGCGCTCGAGGCGGGCGACGTCACGGGGCTGGGGAAGCTGATGGATCTGAACCAGATGATCCTGAGCGGCCTCTTCCTCTCGACGGAGGAGATCGAGCGCCTCTGCAGCACCGCGAGGGATGCCGGCGCGCTCGGAGCGAAGCTCACGGGGGCGGGCGGTGGCGGGTGTGTCGTCGCGCTCGCGCCCGACGAGGTCGGGGCCGACAAGATCGTCGCCGGGTGGAGCGAAGCTGGCTTCACCGGGTTCAAGACGACGGTGCGTGCGACGCCCGAGGTGACGACATGACCCGCTCGGCGCTCGCCATCGCTCACGCGAACATCGCGTTCTCGAAGTACTGGGGAAAGCGCGCGTACGCCGGCAATTACCCCGCGGTCCCGAGCCTCTCGCTGACTCTCGACGCGATGACGACGCGTACGCGCGTGACCTTCGACGACGCGCTCGCCGCGGACCGCCTCGTCCTCAACGGCGCCGAGCAGGTGGGCCGGCCCGTCGAGCGCGTCACTGCCTTGCTCGCGAGGGTGCGGAGCGCGGCGGGCATCGCGACGAGCGCCGAGGTGACCTCGACCAATGATTTCCCGACCGCGAGCGGGCTGGCGTCGAGCGCGTCCGGTTTCGCCGCGCTCGCCCTCGCTGCCGTCCGCGCGGCGGGTCTCGACTGGAGCGTCGATCGGGTGAGCGACCTCGCGCGACGGAGCTCGGCGAGCGCCGCCCGGAGCCTGTACGGCGGGTTCGTCGAGCTCGATGCCGGCCCGGAGCAGGCGACAGACGCCGTGCTCGCGGCCCGCGCGCTGGTCCCTGCCGGAGAGATTGACTGGCGCCTGCTCGTCGTTGCTCTCGGAGACGCGAAGAAGGACGTGAGCTCGACGGACGGCATGGTCCGTACGGCCGCAGAGAGCCCTTACTATCCGGCGTGGCTCGAGGTGGGCCCGCGGCTGCACACCGAGCTCCGCGCAGCGCTGTTCGGACGAGACTTCGAGCGCTTCGGTGCGATCGCCGAGCGAAGCGCGCTCGCGATGCACGCCAGCGCGTTCGCGGCCGGCGTCGTGTACTGGCAGGCGCCGACGCTCGAGATCCTGGCAGCCGTTCGCCAGCTCCGCGCGCGGGGCACCGCCGTCTTTGCGACGATGGACGCAGGGCCGCACGTGAAGGTGCTGGTCAGGCCGGACGACGCAGCGCTCGTGGGCACGTGGCTCCGTTCCGTCCCCGGCGTGGGTCGCGTCATCGAGGCTCGCGGCGCCGAGGGCGCACGATTGGCGAACGAGGGCGAGCTCGCGTGAAGGTCGCCGCGCCCGGAAAGCTGCTGCTCTCGGGGGCCTACGCCGTCCTCGACGGCGCGCCGGCCCTCGTCGTCGCGGTCGATCGGCGAGCCATCGCGGACGGCGCCACGCGCGCGACGAACCCGACGCCCGAGGTGCTCGCCGCGCTGTCGGCCGACGAGGCGCCGCAGGTCGACGCTTCCGCCTTGCGGGAAGGGGAGCTCAAGCTCGGGCTCGGCTCGAGCGCTGCGATGCTCGTCGCCTCGATCGGAGTCAAAGCGTCACGGCTCGGGCGCGACCTGCGCGATGCGAGCGTACGGCACGCGCTCTTCGCCGACGCGAGGCGGGCTCACGCGCAGGTCCAGGGTGGGGGGAGCGGCGTCGACGTCGCCGCGAGCGTGTACGGCGGAGCGCTCGCGTTCTCCCTCGAGCCGGGGGGTGCAGCGACGGTGACGCCAGCCCCGCTCCCGGCCGGCCTCGTCCTCGACGTCTTCTGGTGTGGAGCCCCCGCGATCACGAGCAGCATGCGAGCGCGAGTCGACGCGCTCCGGCAGCGCGACGGCGCGACCTATCGTGCGCGTACTCAGGACATCGCGACCGCGTCCTCGAGCGTGCTCGCTGCGGGTGCGACCAACGACGTGGCCGCGTTCGTCCGCGCCGCGCAGCACGGTGGTGCCGCGCTCGCGGCGCTGGGCCATGACGCCGATGCTCCCATCTTCCCGCCGTCGACGTCGGCCCTCGTTCCGATCGCCGAATCCGAGGGCGCTGCGTTCGTTCCTTCCGGCGCCGGCGGCGGCGATGTCTTCGTTCATATCGGCGCTCGTCCGTCGTCCGCCCGCTTCCGCGCCGCCGCGACGGCCGCAGGTCTCCGCCTCGTCCCGATGAACCTCGATCTCGACGGTGTGCGTCTCTCTTAGCGTTCTCTTCTTCGCTCTCCTCCCAAAGGAACTCTCCTCATGGCTCGTACCTCCCGCTTCCCTGGCTTCTACAAGATCACCGTGGAGGAACGTCGCATGCTCGTCAGCGAAGCGACGGGAACATCCCCGGCGGAGATGGCGAGCGCGCTCCATCACGGAGGGCTGGAGGCCGAGACGGCGGACAAGTTCGTCGAGAACGTCCTCGGCACGTACGCACTGCCATACGGGGTGTGCCTCAACGTGCGGGTGAACCACCACGATTACGTCGTGCCGATGGTCGTCGAGGAGCCGAGCGTCGTTGCGGCCGCGTCGAGCGCCGCGAAGATGATCCGCGCAGGCGGCGGCTTCGAAGCCGAGGTCGACCTCCCGCTCATGACCAGCCAGGTCCAGCTGACCCAGGTCGAGGATATCCCGACCGCGGTGGCGGCGATCCTGCGTTACAAGCACGAGATCCTCGCGCTCGCGGATCGCGCGATCCCCGGGCTCGTGCAGCGAGGGGGCGGCGCGCGCGGGCTCGACGTCCGACAGCTCGGCACGGACGACGACCGCATGATCGTGGTGCACATCCACGTCGACTGCCGGGACGCGATGGGGGCGAACCTCGTCAACACCGTCGCCGAAGGGGTCGCGGACCGGCTGGCCGCGCTCGCCAACGGCAAGGTCGGGCTCCGTATCCTCACGAATCTCTGCGACAAGCGCTGCGTGCGGGTGACCTGCCGCGTGCCCGCCTCGGAGCTCGCGACCGACACGATGACCGGCGAGGAGGTGATTGACGGCATCGTGAACGCGTCCCGCTTCGCCGAGCTCGATCCGTACCGCGCAGCCACGCACAACAAGGGGGTGATGAACGGCATCGACGCTGTGACCATCGCGACCGGGAACGACTGGCGGGCGGTGGAGGCCGGCGCGCACGCCTTCGCGGCGCGCAGCGGGCAGTACTCGCCCCTGGTCGTGTGGCGACGCGCCGAGCCGACGGGGGAGGGCGAAGGGGTCCTCGTCGGAAAGCTCGAGATGCCGATGGCCCTGGGAACCGTGGGCGGCACGCTCCGGGTCCATCCCGCAGCGCGCCTCTCGCTTCAGCTGCTCGGCGTGTCCAGCGCCAGTGAGCTCGCGAAGATCGCCGCCTCGGTAGGCCTCGCGAACAACCTCTCGGCGGTCAGAGCTCTCGCCACCGACGGGATCCAGCGCGGTCACATGGCGCTCCACGCGCGCAGCGTCGCCGTGGCTGCCGGAGCCGTCGGCGGCCTCGTCGAGCGCGTGGCGCAGATGATCGTCGAGGCACGCGACGTCACCCTCGAGGCCGCGAAGCGGGCGCTCGACGTGGCGCGCAGCACGACGGCGTCGGTGTCCGCAGAGGGCGAATGACTTGCTCGCGGCGCGGACTGCGCCGGCAACTTCCGTGACCCGCGCGCCGCGGCGTTGTACGCTGGCGGTGTGATCTGTCCTCCTGCAGCGGATGATCCGCACGCGGACGTCGCGGCTGCACTTCACGACGTATCGAACGCGCTCACCATCATCCTGGGCTGGGTGTCGGAGGCGCGTGGCCAGACCGCCGACCCTGCGATCGTCGCGCACGCGCTCCAGATCATCGAGGACCAGGCTCGCGTCGCCCGCACCCTCGCGAGAGGTGCCATCGGCGGCGCGCCCGAGAGCGCCGACGTCGAGGAGGCGCTCGACAGCGTCGTCGGCGCCGCGACGTCTGCGCTCTCGATCCAGGCGCTACAGGCGGGGGTCGTCGTCGTCACCGAGACGCACGGGGCGCTCGCGAGGGTCGTGCGCGCGGAGGACGTTCGGCAGGTCGTCACGAACCTGCTGATCAACGCCCTGGCGTTCTCCCCGCGCGGGTCGCAGGTCAAGGTCGACCTCGATGTGTCGTCCGTCGCAGCGATCGTCGTCGTCGAGGACGCAGGGCCTGGCGTTCCGGCGGAGCGCCACGCCACCATCTTCAACGGCGACTCGACCCGCGATGGGGGCGCAGGCATCGGCCTTCGTCACGGACGTGCCCTCGCGCGAGCCGCCGGTGGGGACCTCGAGCTCGTCCCGACCACGACAGGTGCCCGCTTCAGGCTCACGTGGCCTCGTGCGCGCTCCAGGTCCATCGTCCCGCCACCGTCGAGGAGCGTCCCCGTGCTCGAAGGCACTCGCGTCCTCGTGGTCGAGGACGACGAGCACGTCAACGCCCTCCTCTCCGCCGCCCTCGGCGCTCGCGGCGCGATCGTCACCGTCGCACGAGACCGCGACGAGCTCGCCCGCGCGCTCGCCGCGGGGGAGCACGACGCTGCGTTGATGGACCTCTCGCCGATCGCCGCCGACGTCGAAGGCGCCGTCGCCGCGCTCCGGCATCGGTCACCGAACGCGACCCTCGTATTCATCAGCGGCAGCAGCGTCGGCCTGCCGGACGCGTTCGCCGGCGAGGGTGTCGCGTGGGTGCGGAAGCCGTTCGAGGTCTCGGAGATCGTCGCGGCGGTCCTCAAGGCACGTGGCGGCCGACGCTCTGTCTAGAAAGAGAGAAATGGTGACCGTCACCAGTTTTCGTTGACGGATTTGCGCAGGACAGGTACCTCATTGCGCCCGGTCACGCGAAGGTGGCGGAATTGGCAGACGCACTAGCTTGAGGTGCTAGCGCCGTAATTGGCATAGGGGTTCAAGTCCCCTCCTTCGCACAGATTCTTCGGGCAACAGGCGTTCCGGACCGCCAAGGACCCCGAATCAGAGCCGAGTCGGCGCGAGGCAACTCGCGCCGAGCTTCTTACGGCGTCGAGGCTGCCGGCGCCTCGAAGCAGTTCACCACGCCAGTATCGACGTTGCCGTCATCCGTGCCGGGATGTGCGCACCCGAGCAGCGCGCGATGGTCGCAGCCGCGGACCTCGAACATGTCGAGCCTCGAGTTCAGGTCTCGTCGCGTCGTCTCGCGCTTTTCTCGCTGATCGCTGGTCCACCTCGCGAGTCGCCCCGGGTCGCGCTGAACCTCCGTCGGCGGCGCTTCGGCCTGCTGGCGGGCGATGACGAGGTCGCCGTAGTGCAGGTCGTCGCGACCTTCCACGACCACCCTGTCGTCCGGACAGCTGAAGGTGACGGCGAAGTGTTCCTGCGCGCCGGTCTTGAGGCGCTTGCAGCCGCCGGTCACCGCGACGAGCGCGAGCCCTAGCAGGGCGGCGCGCACCACGCGGAGAGCTGCGGGACACGGGTCATCCATGGGCTCAAAATATATCGGAGCCTCGCGTCGTCATGCAGGTCTTCCGACACTCGCTCCACTCCTTGCCGGGAGCTGCGCGTGTCACTGCATTCGAGCCTGCTCAGGCATGATAGACGCGAGGGCATGAACGCGACCGTCGCTGCCGTCAACGCGTCGCGTGCGAGGTTGCGCGGTCGCGTCGCGTCTGTGTTGCCGCTGCTCGCCGTCGTCGCTCTCGCCACCCTCGGCGTCCACACCGCGAACGCGAGCGACGGCGTGACGCTTGGAATCGGGACCCTCGCGCCCGCCGAGTCGCCGTGGGGGCAGGTCTTCAAGGTCTGGTCGAGGGGGGTGAACGAGCGCACGCACGGCGCGCTGTCGCTGACTTTCTTCTGGAACGGTCAGCAGGGCGACGAGGGGGCGATGGTCGGCAAGATGCGCACGGGCCAGCTCGATGGCGCCGCGCTCACGGCGACGGGGCTCTCGATGATCTACAAAGACGTGCTCGTCCTGCAGCTGCCCGGACTCTTCCGTACGTGGGAGAAGCTCGACGCCGCCCGCGCGGCAATGCGCGGTGGCTTCGAGGCGCACCTCGAGACCGCCGGCTTCCGCCTGATGGGCTGGGGCGATGTCGGCATGGCGCACCTGATGACGAAGGGGTTCGAGGTGCACTCGCCGGCAGACCTGAAGCACAAGGGCTGTTTCACGCTCGCGGGGGATCCCATCTCGCCGATGTTCTACACGGTCGTCGGGGACATCACGCCGCGCCAGGTCGGCGTCACGGAGATCCTCACGGGGCTCACCGCGAGCACCATCAACGTCGTGAACGCTCCGGCGCTCGTGGCGGAGCAGCTGCAGTGGGCGCCGCGCCTCGACCACATCAATGTCCAGGTCAGCGGCATCGGCATCGGCGCGCTCGTGTTCGCGTCGCCGAAGCTCACGAGCCTGCCCGTCGACGCGTACACGGCTCTCGTCGAGACCGGGCGCGTGGCGAGCGAAGCGCTGACGCTGCGCATCCGGCGGGAGGACGCCGCCGCGTTCGAGCGGCTCAAGGCGCGCATGACGGCGTACGACACCACCAGCGCCGAGCAGGCGCAGTGGGCCCAGGTGTTCACCGAGACCTCGCAGCGTCTTCGAGGGACCACCTTCGATGCAGCAGTGTTCGATGCCGCGGTCGCGCACTCGCGCGAGTGAGCGATCGTCGACTCAGCGCACAAGCTTGCTCACCCATCGCGGAGGGATCCAACCCTCCCCGCGTCCATCACGACGGACGTCATGGAACTTCAGATCCCATCGATCCGGGGTCCGATCCTGTCGTCGCTCGTACCGACAGAGCTCGACAATGTTGACGACCTACCGCGCCGGGACCCGATCGTATTTCGCCTGCCAGCGACTGAATCGGAAAAGGTTCACGACCCATCGAGTGGGGACTCGATCGTATCATCGTCGATGACCACCGAAGAGAACAAGGTTCATGACCCGTCGCGCGGGGATCCGATCGTATGTCGAGAGATAGAGAACGATCTGAACAATGTTCATGACCTATCGCGCAGGGATCCGATCCTATTGTGATCTGCGACGAACGACATCAACAAGGTTCATGACCTATCGCGTGGGGATCCGATCTTCTCGCGTTTGATGGCGAGTGACCACAACAAGGATCATGACCTATCGCGTCGGGATGCGATCCTGTTGTGTTGTGTCGCGCTCGATGTGAATAATGTTGTCGACCCGCCGCGAAGGGTCGCGATCTTCTTCCGGTTCGACGTCAACAACCTCAACAATGTTGAGTACCCGTCGTGAAGGGATCCGATCTTCGTTGGTTCCATCGCGACCAACATCAGAAAGGTTGATGTCCTGCCTCGAAGGGATCAGATCGTATTTCGATTCATTGCGATGGGCCTCAACAATGTTGAGTACCCTTCGCGCGGGGCTCAGATCCTCATGTCCTCCATCGCGCTCGACCTGAAATAGGTTGATGACCCAGCCTGAAGGGATCGGATCAAATCGCGCACGGGAGCGACGAACCTTCGAAACAGTCACGACCCGTCGCGCTGGGGTCGGATCAAACGGCTCGTTCAACCGATGAAACCGCGTGAGGACCGTCACCCATCGCGCCGGGTGAGCGCTGAAGTGCACGGAGGGCTGTCAGCGCGGCGGAGCGGACGACGCAGAGGGCGCAGGAGCGGTCACTGTCTTCGCAGAGGTCGCTCGTCCCTGCGTCCACTCGCGCGTGTCGAGCACGAGCGGAGCCGAAGCAGGGCCGTGCGCGCCAGGTCTCTCGAGCTCGAAGCGGGCTCCGTCCGGCTCGATGGTCACGAGGCCAGCGAGGTGCGCCTTGACCTTCCCGAGCGTGATCGTGCCCGCGTCGATGCGCAGCGGCTTCGACGTGTCCCCACCGAATGCGCCTTCGATCACGAGGTCGGTCGCCGTCGCTGCGCCCCCGACGTTCGTCACGCCGAAGAGGCTCAGCGCTCCGCGAGCCGTCACCGGCTCACCTGTGGGCATCTCCTGGCCCTCGAAGGTGAGCTGGATCTCGAGGTCCGCCCCGGCACCGAGGACGTCGACGGGCAGGCCGATCAGAGCGGCCTTCGACCGCGGAATGCTGGCCGAGAGCAGCACGCCGAGCGCGGGTCGAGTCAGCAAGGTCAGGTTCGCGGGCGCGTCGGCCTTCGCGCGGTCGAAGAAGACGGCGCCCTTCGTCTCCTCGGTCGTCGACTCGAGGTGGGTGCGCCACGGGCCGAGCGTCGCGGGCACGCCGTCTCCCTGTCGCTTGCGAGGAGCCGTCGGGAGCGTGACGCTCATGCTGGGCGCGTCGATCACGAGCGAACCCTCACCGGAGCTGCCGGAGGCCATCGACACGTCGAGCCCCTCGACCAGGACGCCCGGACTGAGCACGTCGGCCCACACGAGGCGACCCGCTCGGGCCTCGAACGCGAGCGGCAAGTGGGGAGCGTTTCGCCAGGCCGCGAAGCGTGCAGCGACGTCCTTCGCGCTCCCGCGCATCGACAGCGTGTATCCGGGGATCGTGATCTTTCGGAGGTTCCCCATCCAGTCGACCTCGACGTCGATCTCCGGCGCCGTCATCTTGAGGTCGCTGACCGAGGCGAGCGTCATGGCCGCGCCGGTGAGCGTCGCGCCCCCGCTGCGGAGCTCGATGGAGGTCGCCGACAGGAGGACGCCACGACTCGCCGCCGCGGCTGTCACGGCGGACATGGCGACGGGGCCGCCGAACTGAAACAGAGCTCCACCCGTTGCAAGCAGCGCGAGCAACACCGCGAGCGACGCGCGCCCTGGCAACGAGGAGCGTCTCCGAGCGCGCGGCAGCGAAGCACGCGACACGCCGGAGGATGCGCGTGCGTCGCTCGAGGAGGTTGCGACGAGGGCGGGGCGACGGGAGATCGCGCCGCCGAGCGGCATATCGAGGTCGAGCTTGATGTTCGAGACGGGGTCGTCGAACGCGCTGTCGAGGCTTGCGGCAGGAGCAGGAGGCGGGGCGCGCTTGTTCGTGGCCTGCGGAGTCGGCTTTGGTGCGGCCTTTGCGACAGGCGCCGCGCGGGAGATCGGGAGGTCGGGGATCGCGAGGTCCGGCACCGCTTCGACCGCAGGCGCCGTCGGCTCGAGGGAGCGGCTCAGGGCGTCGGGGGCCTTCCCGGCTTCGACTTTCTCCAGGTCGGCGATGAGCCGTTCCATCGACGCGTACCGTCCGTCGACGCTCTTGCTCAGGCACTTCTGCACGACCGCGTCGAACCCGGCCGACACCTTCGGCGGCGGCTCCAGCGACAGCAGCGCCGCCGGCGCGCGGTACATGTGCTGCGCAAGGATCGCCATGAAGCTGTCCGCGTCGAACGGCACCTTCCCGCTGGCCATCTCGTAAAGGATGACGCCGAGCGCGTAGATGTCGGCGCGGTGGTCGACCGCCGAGCCCGACGCCTGCTCCGGCGACATGTAGTGGGGAGTCCCGAAGATGCTCCCGGCCTGCGTGATGCGTGAGCCCTCACCGCCGACCTTGGCGATCCCGAAGTCGAGGATCTTGATGAAGTCCTCGCCGGTCGCGTTCGACCCCGAGCCCGCGCGCTGGAGGACGATGACGTTGTCGGGCTTGAGGTCGCGATGCACGATGCCCGCGTCGTGTGCCGCCCTGAGGCCAGAGGCGATCTGCTTCGCGATCGTCACGATGCGCGCGAGCGGCATCGGGCGGGCGTCGGCGATCACGTCCGTCAGGCTCTTGCCGCCGAGGAGCTCCATGACGAAGTACGCCGAGCCGTCGGGCAACGTGCCGAAGTCGGAGATGTCCACGATGTGCGGGTTGCCGATCGACGACGCGGCCTTCGCTTCCTGCAGGAAGCGATCGGTGACCTCCTTCCGCGAGGCCATCTCGGTCCGCAGCACCTTGATGGCGACCTTCTTGTCGATGACGGTGTGTCGCGCCTGGTACACGACCCCCATCCCCCCTTCGCCCAGGAGGGACTCGACGAGGTACCGCCCGTCGATCGTCCTCCCGATGTACGGGTCGACGGTCGCCGCGGGCATCTCCCCGGTGTTCCCCTCAAACACTGCCACCCCACAACCGTAGCGGAAGCGCTCATCGAGCGGGCTCTTTCGGCAGCGCCGACGGTCGTCACGTCGGGAGCGGACGGAGGCGTGCGACGTCGACGTCAACTCGACAGAGTGCACCTGGCATCTTGAGGCGCACGAGGGCATTCTGGGGAGGTGAGGCTGCGAGCGCGAGCGAAGATGGGTGGCGTCGTGTTCCTGCTCCTGCCTGCCGCGTGCGCATCGCTGAGCGGTCTCGACGACGGCAACGGCGCCGATTCGGGTCACGCGATCGACGCGACGCGGGATGCTCCGGTGCGCACGGACCGAGCCGTGATGGATGCGACCGATGCGACCGCGCATACCGACGCCCACCCGGGAGACGCGTCGACCGCGGATGCGCGCCCGACCGCGGACGCGAGAGACGCGCCGGCGCCCGATGTCTCGACGAAGCGCGACGCCGAGGCTGGCTCTCCCCACGACGCGCACTTCGCGTGCACGCCGTTCGTCGTCCCGGACGCCGCTCCCGCGCCCGCATGCCCCGCCGCGGAGGCCGGGTCGTGCTCGCCGCAGACGCTCTCGGGGTTCTCGCCGAGCTGGGTCCCACCTCAGACGTCTCGCGCGTGTACGGCCTCGCAGATCACCAACCTGATCAGCACCTGCTTCGGGGCCTCCAGCTCCGAGTCCGGGTGCCAGGCTCTGCTCACGTCGACGGCGGACCAGACGTGCAACGAGTGCATGATCACGGGGTCGACGGCGCCTGCGTGGGGGCCGCTCGTCTACCACGCGACCTCCGGGTATTACGTCCCGAACGTCGGAGGCTGCATCGCTCTCCTCGCGCCTTGCCAGATGGAGTGCGCCGCTGCGTACGAGGCGAAGCTGTCGTGCGAGTTCGCGGCCTGCGAGTCGGTCTGTCTGAGCTCGGTGGCCGGGTTCAACACGTGCACCGGCGTCGCGGGGGGCTGCGAATGCGCGCCCGACGTCGCGGCGGTGGTCGCCTGCGAGAGCGCCCTTGCGGTGGGACCGCAGGCCGAGTGCTTCTTCGACGCGAACAACTTCCTCGAAGCCGCGCAGAGCTTCGGCACGCTCTTCTGCGGCGGGCTGCCGTCGGACGCAGGTACCGACGGCGGCTGAGGGGCTCTCGAGGCTAGTGTCCTGAGTCCATGATTCAACGGTGTCATCCTGACGCCGAAGGCGGAAGGATCCCGCGAGGACCGCGCCCGGTTGGCTCGGGGGATCCTTCGCGACGCTCCTAATGACACCGACGTTTCGCGGACCTGGGTCGCTAGCCCGCCAGCGGCTTCAGCTTCTTCTCCGCGTTCTCGCGGTCCGAGTAGCGCTCCAGCGCGACCTCGTACGTGATCCGCTTCTGCTGGACGAGCCGTTCGAGCGCCATGTCGTTGGTCTGCATGCCGACCGCCTGGCCCGCCTGCATCGCGCTCGGAATCTGGAACGTCTTCCCCTCGCGGATCATCGCCGCCACGCCGGTCGTCCCGATCAGGATCTCCTGCGCCACGACGCGGCCCGAGCCGTCCGCGGTCTTGAGGAGCTGCTGCGCGACGATCCCCGCGAGGCTCTCCGCGAGCATTCCGCGCACCTGCGGCTGCTCCCCCTCGGGGAACGAGTTGACCATCCGGTCGATGGTCGCGGGCGCGCTGTTGGTGTGCACCGTCGCGAACACGAGGATGCCGAAGCTCGCGAGCTGGAGCGCGAGCTTCATCGTCTCCGTCCCGCGGAGCTCGCCCACGAGCACGACGTCAGGATCCTCCCGACCGGCGCTGCGGATCGCCGTGGCGAAGCTCGACGCGTGCGGCCCGACCTCGCGGTGCGTCACCTGCGCCTTCATCGGCGTGTGCACGAACTCGACGGGGTCCTCGATCGTGAGGATGTGGCACGCGCGGGTCTCGTTGATGTGACGGATCATCGCCGCGAGCGTCGTGGACTTGCCCGACCCCGTCGGCCCCGTGACGAGAATGAGGCCAGTCCGCCGCTCCGCCAGCTTCTTCACGGCCTCCGGCGTGCCGAGGTCCGCGAGGCTCGGAATCTTGGTCGGGATGGTCCGGAAGACCGCGGCCATGCCCGAGACCTTGTAGAAGTAGTTCGCACGGAACCGGGCGCGCGTGCCGTAGGCGTACGCGAAATCGAGGTCCTTCTCGGTCGTGAACTTCTTCTGCTGCTCTTCCGAGAGGATGGGGAAGAGGAGCTCCTCGATCTCGGCGGCGTCGAGGAGCCCGTCGCCGAGCGGGACGAGATCGCCGCGGACGCGCGTCATCGGGGGGTAGTCGATGCTCAGGTGAAGGTCGCTCGCGCCGCGCGTGAGCAGCGCGTCGAACAGCTTGTCGATCGGCAGCACGGGCATGGGTCAGGCTCGCGCCCCCGGCGTGCGCAGCGCCTTGATGAGCGAATCCAGCTCGGTCGTGGACTCGGCGACCGCCTTCGCCGCCTCGAGCGTGATCTTGTCCTCCACGACGAGCCTCGCCAGCGACTCGTCGAGCCTCACGATGCCGAGCGCCTTGCCGCGCTGCTGGAGGCTCGGGATCTGGAACGTCTTGTTGTCGCGGATCAGCGCGGACAGCGGCATCGACCCGGGGAGGACCTCGAACGCGGCGTGCATGCTCGATCCATCCTTTCCGGGCACGAGGCGCTGGCTGACGATGAGGCGCAGACCTCCGGCGAGCGTCAGGCGGATCTGCGGCTGGTCGCCGGGAGGGAAGAGATCGACGAGCCGGTCGATCGTGCGCGCGGCGCTCGGTGTGTTCATCGTCCCGAGCACCAGGTGGCCGGTCTCGCTCGCGGCGACCGCCATGCGGACGGTCTCGACGTCGCGGAGCTCGCCGACGACGATGACGTCCGGGTCCTCCCGCAGCGACCCCTTGAGCGCGCTCCCGAAGCTCGCGGTGTGCGTCCCGACCTCGCGCTGGCTCATCAGCGCCTTCTTCTTCGGGTGGAGGTGCTCGACGGGGTCTTCCACCGTGATGATGTGGTGCGACGTCGTGCGGTTGATGAGATCGACGATCGCGTTCATCGTCGTCGTCTTGCCGTGCCCGGTCGGCCCGGTGAAGACGATCAGCCCTTGATGATGGTGCGCGCCGGCGCCGATCCCCTCGGGCAGCCGCAGCGACTCCACGGTCGGCAGCTCCTTCGAGACGAGCCGCAGGCAAGCCTTGTAGCCGGTCTGTTGCCGCGACACGTTGACGCGGAAGCGACCGTGCGTGCGGTCCGACAGCGCGAAGTCGCACGAGCCCTGCTCCACGAGCACGTTCACGAGGCGGTCGGGCACCTTCGGCAGCACCATGCGCTCGACCTGATCCGCGGAGACCACGGGCCCGTTCGCGCGGAGCTCACCCGCGATCCGATACAGCGGAGGGCGCCCGGCGATGATGTGAAGGTCGCTCGCCTTCGCGGCCCGGGCGTTCGCGAGGAGCGTCTCGAACGTCGGCGCTGGCGGCGGCGGCGCGGGTGCGACGGCGGGCGCAGCGGCAGGACGAGGCGGGAGTGGGGGAAGAGGCGGAAGGGGCGGAAGAGGGGCCGGCGCGGTCGCCGCTGCTTGTGGGGGAGGCGGAGGAGGGGGAGGAGGGAGCGGCGGAAGAGGAGGGAGGAGCTGAGGGGGAGGGGGCGCGTGGGCCGGCCTGGCGATGGGCGGCGCCAGCGGCGACAGCGGAGAAAGGTCGAGCTCGATCGACGGCCCAGCCTCGATCGCCTCGAACAGCAGCGGCGTGGTGTGGTGAACGGGACGCTGGATCCGCGTGGGGGTGTCGACGCGCAATGACGGACCGCGCGTCACGGAAGGAGGCGCAACCTCCGACGGCGAAGACGGGGGCGGGGGCGGCGGGCTGGCGGGAGCCGACGGGATGACCCGCTGCGCGGGGAGGCGGCTCGTCTCGAACGGCGGCGGCGCAGTGAGCACGGGAAAGACGGAGTCAGCCTTCGCGCTGCGTGCAGGACCCTTGAGCTCCTGCGGCGGCGCTGCCTTCGCGACGGGCTGCGCGAGACGGAAGCGCGCCTCTACCTTCTTGCGGACTTGCGTGGCAGAGACCGAGATCGTCCCCAGCCCGACGACGCGCGCCGTCCAGGTGCGCGGCGTGGACGAGAGCTCTTCGACGTGGCGGCTCCCGCCGAAGCCGACGAGCGCCCCCAGGATGGCGTCGGTGTCCCAGACCTCGTCGGCCAGCGGGGTCTCCATCGTCCCGCGGACGCCGCGCGGAGCTGTGCTCGTGGCGACGATGATCTCTTCGAGATCAGGCTGCTCGAAGGTCCAGAGGAGCTGCTCCAGCGTGTTCATCGGCCTCGGCCACCCTACTACGACGGACGCCGACCGCGCCCATCTTCAGACGTTTCAGCGTGCGGCCGGCGTGGCCTTGGCGCGGGCGAAGGCGCTCTTGCCTGCGTAGATCGCCCCCTCGCCCAGCTCGAAGCCGATGCGCAGCAGCTGGTTGTACTTGGCGACACGGTCCGACCGCGAGAGGCTGCCGGTCTTGATCTGGCCGGCGTTCGTCGCGACGGCGAGGTCGGCGATGAACGGGTCCTCCGTCTCGCCCGACCGGTGGCTGATGATCGACCGGTAGCCAGCGCCCGTCGCCATGCGGATGGCGTCGAAGGTCTCGGTGACCGTGCCGATCTGATTGAGCTTGATGAGGATCGCGTTGGCCGCCCCCATCTCGATGCCGCGCGCGAAGCGTACCGTGTTCGTGACGAAGAGGTCGTCGCCGACGATCTGGATGCGCGAGCCCATCGCGTCGGTCAGCGCCTTCCATCCGTCCCAGTCGTCCTCGGCGAACCCGTCCTCGATCGAGATGATCGGGTACGTGGAGGCGAGCCGTTCGTAGATCGAGATGAGCTCCGCGCTCGTGACCTGCTTCTTGTCGAACGTGTAGTTGCCGGTCTTCCGGTCGTAGAACTCGCTCGCCGCGCAGTCGAGCGCGAGAGAGACCTGCTTGCCCGGCTCGTAGCCCGCGGCGGTGATCGCGGAGAGCACCAGCTGGATGGCCTCCTCGTTCGTCCCGACGCGCGGCGCGAAGCCCCCCTCGTCGCCGACGGCCGTGGTCAAGCCCTTCGCCTTCAGGATCGCCTTCAGCGCGTGGAAGATCTCCGCGCCTGCGCGCAGCGCCTCCTCGAAGCTCGGCAGGCCGCTCGGCACCACCATGAACTCCTGGATCTCGAGGCCGTTGTCCGCGTGCTGACCGCCGTTGAGGATGTTCATGAGCGGCGTGGGCAGCACCCGGGCCTGCGCGCCGCCGAGGTAACGCCAGAGGGGGAGACCGACCGCGTCCGCCGCGGCGCGCGCCGTCGCCATCGAAACACCGAGGATCGCGTTCGCCCCGAGCTTCCCCTTGTTCGGTGTCCCGTCTGCTTCGCGCAGCACGCGGTCGATCTCCGCCTGGTCGAGCGAGTCGAGGCCGATGACGGACGGGCCGAGCGTCTGGTTCACGTTCGCGACGGCCTTGAGGACACCCTTGCCCGCGTAGCGCTTCTTGTCCCCGTCGCGGAGCTCGATGGCCTCGTGCTCGCCGGTCGACGCCCCGCTCGGTACGCCGGCGCGGCCGCGTCCGGTCTCGGTCTGCACCTCGACCTCGACGGTCGGGTTCCCGCGGGAGTCGAGGATTTCGCGGGCGTGGACTGCGGTGATCTCGCTCATGGTCGATGCTCCTCCGATGGCGTGGACGGTCGCCAGCTTCGTGGCGCGGGGCATAGCACGCCTGACGGTGCCGGGCGCGTCGCCCGCCGTCGCGCTGTCGAGAGCCGGTGGCTCGACCGCCGCACACCTTGGCGACGGGAGCAATGAGCGAAACAGCCGAGATTTACGAGAGAGAGCCCATTTTCGGATTTGAACCGAAGACCTGCGCTTTACGAAAGCGCTGCTCTACCGCTGAGCTAAATGGGCAACGGCCGCCGTATGTAGCAAGCGCGTGCGCGTCTGCCAAGCTGCAATGCACACCGCAAGAGCTGTCGTTCTCGCGAAGGGCACGACCTCTGGCTCAGCGCGCGGCGCGAGGACGTCGCGCCTTCGGGCCCGCGGGGCGCTTCTTTGTCCCGCCGTCGTTCGATGCGGTGCGCACCAGTGGCGCGGCGGGCGCGTGCCGCTCCTGCCATGCCGCGTCGACCGCCTCGAGCTCGCGACGCACCACGGAGCGCGCGAGCTCGCCGTCGCCGCGCGCGACCAGCTCGATGAGGATCGGGTAGTAGACGATCGCCGCGTCGCAGCGATCGAAGAGCACATGAACCAGCTCGGGGTGCTCGTCGGGGAAGCGCGCGAACGTGTTGAGGAGCAGCTCGAGCGCGACGTTCTTCGAGGCGTGAACCATCGCCCGCACGAAGGCGACGTCCCCGCGCGCGAACGCGATGGGATCCCTCACCCTGTCTCGCTGCTCGTCGGCGCGCGACCGCATCGCGTCGAGGTCGGCCTCGGTCCTCCGCGTCGCGGCGAGCCCGACGGCCTCGGCTGCGATGATCCGGCGGACCTCCAGGAGCGAGACGATGAGCTCGCGCCACGACGGATCTTCGGGGCGAAGGCAGCCAATCCACGTCGCGAGCGTGTCGAGCCCCGCACGCTCGCGCCAGTCGGTCACGACCGTGCCGGAGCCGTGGCGCGTCGTGATGAGGCCGAGCGCCTCGAGCCGGGCCAGCGCCGCGCGCAGCGTGAGTCGGTTGACCCCGAGGGCGAAGGCGAGCTCCCGCTCGGAAGGAATCTTCACGCCGGGTGGCAGGCGACCGGCGAGGATCTCCCCGCGCAAGCGGTCGGCCACGGCGTCGACGACCGTCGATCGGGCGACCGGAACGAGGCTGGCGAGAGTGTCTGTCGTCGAGGCGTGAGGGGTGAGAGGCGGGGTGCTCATACGGTCCTTGAGTGGTTCAACCACTCTGCCCACAATCGCAGGACGCGCAACGAAATTCGCGGGGCGGGTAGTATCGTGCTTCGCGAGATGACTCGCCTTTGCCCGTCCTTCATCGACCTTCGCAGCGACACCGTGACGCGCCCTACGCTGGCGATGCGCGAGGCGATGGCGAACGCCGTGGTCGGCGATGACGTGTACGGCGAGGATCCGACCGTCCAGGCGCTCGAGGAGGAGGTCGCCGCCGTCATGGGGAAGGAGACGGCGCTGTTCGTGACCTCGGGGACGATGGGGAACCAGCTCGCGATCGCATGCCAGACGCGGCCCGGAGACGAGATCATCATCGGCGAGGAAGCCCACCTGGCGTTCAACGAGGTCGGCGCGGCAGCAGCGCTGAGCGGCGTGCAGTTCGTGGTCGCTGGCACCGGCGGCTTCTTCGGGGCGGCCGACGTCGTCGCGCTCGCCAAGCCCGACGCGTACTACTACCCGCGGACCTCCCTCGTCGCGCTCGAGAACACCCACAATCGCGCGGGCGGCAAGGTGCTCGCGCATGCTCAGGCGAGCGCGGTCGCTGCTGCCGCGAAGGGGCTCGGTCTCGGCTGCCACCTCGACGGCGCACGCATCTGGAACGCCAGCGTCGCGACCGGGCTCGCCGTCGCGGAGCTGGCAGCGCCCTTCGATACCGTCAGCGTCTGCTTCTCGAAGGGGCTCGGCGCTCCGGTCGGGAGCGCACTCGTCGGTACGCGCGACCTCGTCCGGCACGCGCGACGCCTCCGCAAGATGTGGGGCGGAGGGATGCGCCAGGCGGGCATCCTCGCGGCGGGGGCGCTTCACGCCCTCGTCCACCACCGCGCGCGGCTCCCCGAGGACCACGCGAACGCCCGACACTTCGCGCTCGGGCTCGCGAGCACGGAGGGCGTTCGTGTGAGGATGGACGAGGTCGTGACGAACATCGTCAATGTCGACCTCGACGCGCTCGATGCGACCGCGGTGGTCGTCGCCGTACGAGCGCGCGGCGTCGCTCTGAGTGCCACCGGGCCCCGGCGCCTGCGGGTGGTCACGCACCTCGACGTCTCGCGCGAGGAGGTATCTCTCGCGGCGGCGCGCCTCTCCGAGGTGGTGACCGAGCTCGGGCGACAAGCGTCCGGTGCGCCCGGATGAGCGCGACACACCGGTCGTGGCGCTCGATTCCTTCCGTGAGAGTTCTCATTCTCTTGCCGGCGCTCGCGTGCTCGTCGCCTCACGGGGCGGCGTTCCCTGCCGCGATGAAGGAGGCCGACCTTGCCACCGAGCGAGGGGATCTGGCCGAGGCGGCGCGCCGCTTCGACGCGGCTGCTCTCGTCGCGAAGCTCCCTCGCGACCGCGACGACGCACGTCATGCCGCCGCGCGTGCCCTGTCTCGCGCAGGTGAAGTCGATGTTGCCCTCGCGCGTCTCGACGGGATCGCGCACGAGACGCCGCCGGGCGTCGAGGCGGCGTCCGCGTGGTACGACGCGACGGTCCTCCGGCTCGCGCGCGGCGAGACGGACGCGGGGTGGCGCGACCTCGAGGAGATGATTCATCGCTTTCCGGACGACGGCGCCACCCGCCCCGCGCTTCACCGCTGGCTCGACCACGAGGACGAGACCGTCGGGCCTGCAGCGACGCTCGCGTGGCTCAGGCGAACGGCCCCTGAGCTGGAACGCACCGATCGCGCCGAAGAGATCGCCTACGAGACCGCGCTCCGCCTCGAGGTCACGCACGACGCGACCGCGCGGGACGCATTCCTCGCCGTCGCGACGCGCTGGCCGTACCCGACGGGCGCTCTGTGGGACGACGCGCTCTGGCATGCGAGCGAGATCGCGCTCGCGGCGGGCGACGCGAGGGCCGCGGCGACGGACCTCACACGCATGCTCGCGGCGCGCGAGCGCGCGATCCTGGTCGGAAGCGCGGAGCGCTCTCGCTATGCAGCGTCGGAGCTCCGCCTCGCCGAGCTCTATCGCGATCGTCTTGCGGACCACGCGGCGGCGCGCGCGGCGTTCCACGCGCTGTACGCCGACTTTCCGGAGTCATCGCTCCGGGACCGAGGGCTCTTCGAGGAGGCGAAGCTTCTCGCTCTCGACGGCGACGGGGCCGCCGCGTGCGCCCGTCTGGAGACGCTCATCGAAGAGTTCCCGATGTCGCGCTATGCGCCGTGCGCCGTCGCGGCGTGCCCGACCGTCCATGCAAAGCCCGGCAAGGACGCGCCGAGCACCTGCCATGCCTACGTCCTGTCGCAATTCTGAGGGCTGTCTAGTGGAGCGCAGTCACCCGCACCTCTACGGTGGGCACTCCGCGCTCATTCAGGTGCAGGAGCCTGCGCTCGGACGACGCTGACGCGTGGGGGAAGACGAGAAGCCTACGGCTCCTCGTCGGCTTCTTCTTCCTCTTCTTCGTCCTCGTCTTCGTCGTCGAGATCGTCGTCGTCCTCGAAGTCCTCGTCCTCCTCCTCCTTCGACTCTTCGTCGTCGGCGGCGGCGGCAGGCTTCTTCTCGAACTTGACGTCGACGCCGACGTCTCCGAGCTGCGCGTCGATGAGCTCGAAGAGCTCCTCCACGTCGTCGCCCGACCACTCGTCGAGCATGTCGGTGAGGAACTCGAAGAAGTCGCCGTTATCGAGGCGGCGCTCGATCTCTTCGACCTGCTCCTCGGTGAACGCCTCGAGGATGTCCTCTCGCAACGTCTCCGTGTCACCCTCTTCGATGGCGTCCTGCGCTGATAGTCGAATCTGGCGCACGGCGCGCTTATCGAGGAAGATCTCCATTGTCCTCTCCGGAGAGTCGCGTAGTCGGTTTCCGAGTCAGTGCAGCTTCAAACTGTCGTCGGTCAGATGCAGGCTCATCAGCTTCGTTTCGATGAACCGGGAGCGTCGCTAGCGACGACCAAGGCTCGGATACGCGAACCGCGCGCACGCTGTCAACAAGCTGCGCTATCTTTGACGCGATGCCTCCTTGCCACCGCACGCTTCGCGCCGGGTTTGTCCGAAGCTTTCGGAGGCGTCTTGCGGGCTTCGCCGTCGGCTCCAGCGTGGTGGGCGTCTCGCTCGTGGCCCAAGCGCAGTCGCTCGACGGTTCAGTCGACCCGTCGGGGACGACGCTCACCGCAGTGAACAATCCCTTCATCCAGTACGGGGTCGCGTTCACGACCGAGTTCGTCGTCGGGACAGGCGCGCTCTGCAGCGCGAACCCGAACGTGGTGCCGCAGTGCCTCCTCGGCTCGGGCGGAGGGCTGGTCTTCCCGCGGATCGGCTGGCGGTCTTCGGGCCACTGGTACCTCGGCGGCGCCTACGAGTTCTCGAAGCAGGACGCAGGCACGGTGTACCTCCTCCCGATCCTCCAGCAGCTCCGTGGGGAGGCGAGGTACTACTTCCTCGACGGCCACGTCGGCACGCCATTCTTCGAGGGGACGCTGGGCGTCGCCGGCTACGGCAACGAGTGGACGGTCGACTCTTTCGGCCCCGAAGCGTCGCTCGCAATCGGCGTCGAGGCGCAGCTCTCACGCAACACCGTCGTGGGCGCCACGTTCGCGTATCGAGCGATCCACTTCGGCGGCTTCACGGACACGGCGGGCAACCCTCGCGGCGACGGGTTCGCGCAGCTCCTCGGGTTGAATATCCTGCTCGAAGTGCGGGACCCGTACTGACGGGACCTCGACGCCGTGGTCGCTTTTGCCCGACAGGCGCCTTGACGCCAGCCCTACCGCCGAGTTCCCATCCCCCTCGTGATCTGCGGAACGTGTGGGTGCGACAATGCGAGCCACCTGGTCTTCTGCCAGGAGTGCGGCCAGCGCCTCGGCCCGCGTGTGGCGGCGCCCACTCCGCCGATCGGCGTAGGCGCCGTTCCTGTCGCGCCCGTGCCGGCGCCCGCGCCCGTCGTTCCCGCCGGTGTCGTCTGCGCCCGGTGCGGCACGAACAACCAGGCGGGCATCCGGTACTGCGTGACCTGCGGCAACGCGCTCTCGTCGATGAAGTCGCAGCCTGCCTTCAAGGCGACCGAGCCGATCAATGCGGTCACCGCGAAGATCGAGGCGACCCGTACTCACACGGATCCGATGGCGCCTCCGGTGCTGGCAGCGGCCGCACAACCCAGCCCGGCCGCGGTTGCCGTAGCCTCCGTTCCGGTTCCGAGCCCTTCACCTGCACCCGTCACACCGATCGCGATCCCGCGCGTTGCAGCGAGCGCTGCACCGCGCGTGTCTCCGAACGCCGGGGTGCCCGTGGCAGTGCCTCCCCCCGCGGGCGCTGCAGCCGAAGGCGCGCGCGTCTGCCCGCGATGCCACGGAACGTCGGACGACTCTGCTCAGTTCTGTCGGTTCTGCGGCGCCGCGCTTGGCGGCGTGAAGCCGACCCTGAACGACCCGCCTCTGAACGCGCCGGTTGCGGTGGGGCGAGCGACGGCGATGGTCGGCGACGCAAACGCCGGTGCGTTCTGGCGTCCGCCCGTCCCGATCGGATTTCCCGCGCCGGTCGCCGGTGCTCCTGTCGTCGCCCCGTCCGGCCCGCCGCCGCCGGTTCCGGTGGCAGCACCGCCGGCGCCGAAGGCGGCACGAGGGAGCGGTCAGCTCGGTGCGGTCGAGGCTCCACGCGCGAACGCCACCCCGCTCGTCCCTCCCGCGACCGACGTACCGCAGGCGAGACCCACAGGGGCGCCGCCCGCGACCTCCGCCGTCCTCGGGCGAATCGTCGTCATCACGAAAGAGGGCGGGGAAGGGGCGAGCTATCCGCTCCGCGAGCAGCTCGACATCGGGCGCAGCCAGGGCGACGTCACCATCGCCGACGACCAGTACCTCTCGCCGAGGCACGCGAGAATCGCGCGGCGGGCCGACGCCGCGAGTCCTGGCAAGGCGCCATTCTTCGCCCTCGTCGACCTCGCGAGCACGAACGGCGTCTACCTCCGGCTGAACAAGGACGGGAGCAGGGAGGTGCCGCTGGAGGATCAAGACTTGTTCTTGGTGGGACAACAGGTGCTAAAGTTTGAAACCGTGAGGGACGCGGAAGAGGGGCTCGCGCCCGCGACGCAGCATGGCACCCTTGTTTTCGGCACCCCTGCGACACGAAGGTACGCCCGGATCAGCCAGCGGTCGGTCGAAGGCGTGACCCGTGACGTCTTTCACGTCCAGAAGGCCGAGACCGTGATCGGCAGGGAATCGGGCGATATCGTGTTCACCGACGACCCTTTCCTGTCGCGTCGCCACGCCGCGATCAAGTTCGAGCACACGAGCCGACGCTTCGTCCTGGCCGACCTCGGCTCGTCAAACGGGACTTTCATCCAAATTCGTGGTGAGGTCACCATCAAGAGCGGCGATCAGTTCCGGATCGGGCAGCAGCTGTTCCGAGTCGATCTGAGCGCGGCGCCCGCCCCATGAGAGCTCGCCCGTGACTCAGCCCGAGACAGAGGCCCCTGCAGTGGCCACCGGTACCAACACCGGAGAGGAGGCACCCGCCGTCGCCGCGGAGGCTGTCGCCGCGCCCGCCGCCGCTCTTGGCGAACCACCGCCCGTCGCCGCGGATGGCGGCGCCCCCGCGGTGACCACGACGCCCGCGACCGTCACCCCGGACGTTGCCCCACCGACGACGGACGCCGCGGCGGCCGCCACGCCCGAGGCTCGCGGCGAGGTGATGCTCAAGCTCTTTGCTCGCACCGACGTCGGTCAGATCCGCGAGCACAACGAGGACAACTTCCTCGTCGCCGACCTGAGCAAGCGCTCGCGCGGCCTGCTCGAGTCGAACCGCATCGCGAGCGTCGGTCCGTTCGGCCATATCTTCGCGGTCTGCGACGGGATGGGCGGCGCCGCCGCCGGCGAGGTCGCCAGCCAGATGGCCGTCGACATCATCTACGAGCGGATGTCCGACGCTCTCGACCAGAAGGTGTCGATCGGTCGTGACGAGATCGCGCGTCGACTGGTGAAGTCGGTCGAGGTCGCAGGTCTCCGCATCTTCCAGGAGGCAAAGGCGGATCGCTCGCGGCGCGGGATGGGCACCACGACCACGGCGTCCGCGCTCGTCGACGACCATCTCTTCTTTGCTCAGGTCGGTGACTCTCGCGGCTACATCCTCCGCGACGGGGTCCTCACTCAGGTCACGCGCGACCAGTCCCTCGTCAATCAGCTCATCGAGGCGGGGCAGCTCACCGCCGAAGAGGCAGAGACCTTCGAGCACAACAACATCATCCTCCAGGCCCTCGGCACGAGCGACACCGTCCAGGTCGACCTCACGTACGTGCAGGTCCGCAAGGGGGACAAGATGCTCCTGTGCTCGGACGGTCTCTCGGGCATGGTCCGCTTCGACGAGATCCGCGAGATCATGCGGACGGCGGGCGACCCGGTGGAGATCTGCAAGGCGCTCACGGAGCGCGCGAACCTCGCCGGTGGCCACGACAACATCACGGTGATCATCGTCGTGTTCGACGGCGAGGCGCTCGCCGAGGGAGAGCCGGTCCCCGAGCCCCTCAAGTACCGCAAGTATTCGCTGCCGGAGGAGGAGCCCGATCCCTCCGAGCGCATCCGACGTCGTGCGTCTGATCCCAGCGCCCTCGGGCAGGGCATCTCGAGCACGCGCCCCCCCAGTGAAGCCACCCCGACCGGCACCGATGCCGAAGCCGCCACGAGCAGCGCTCGCGCTGCACGCAAGGCCGACGGCTGGCACGAGAAGGGGCCGCACGACGTCCCCGCCGTCGGCGACGACGCGATCGACATTCCCGGGACGCACGTTCCCGCGGGCATCGTGGTCGGCATCGTCATCGCCGTCGTCGCAGCGCTGGCCGCGACGGCGTTCGTTCTGCTTCGCTGACGCGGCTTCTACCGACTCTCTGCGAGGACGAAGCGGGCGACGGGATCGCCGGCATCGGCGGCGAGTGACTCCGCGGCTGCCGCGACTGCGTCAGCTCGGTGCCCCTGTCCGAGCCTCGCGACCCCCAGCCAGGCCCATGCGGTCGCTCTCTGGTGAGGTTCCGTCCGGGCGGTGAGCGGTGCGAGCGTGGCTTCGGCTTCTGCGAACGCACCGCGTCGCAACAGCTGGCGGGCGACGAGTATGACGAGCTCGGGACGGTCGCCGAGGCGCGAGCGCGCGCGGTCCGTCACGCGATCACTGTCGCGCTCGCGCTCGAGCCTGAGCAGAGACTCGGCAAGCCCCAGCCACCCTTCGAGCGCGTCCGGCGCGATCTCGGTGAGCCGCAGGAACTGCTCCCTCGCCTCCTCGAAGCGGTGTGCAGCGAACAGGAGCCTGCCGAGGTTCGAGCGCGCCGGTGCGAAGCCAGGGTCCACTGCAAGCGCGTCGCGATAGGCAGACTCCGCCGCCTTGAAGCGCTCGCATCTCTCCTCGAGCAGCCCGATCGCGTGGTGCGGCGTCGGTAGGTCGGGGTTGAGCGAACGGGCATGCTCGAGGCGCTTCCTCGCGAGCTTCACGTTCCCCCGCGACAGCTCGAGCAGCCCGAGGTTCACCCACGGCTCGGTGAACTTCGGGCTGTACTCGAGCGCGAGCGACAGACGCGCCTCTGCAGTGGCGAGGTCACCCGCCCCGAGCGCGGCCGCCCCGAGCCGGTTCATCTCGATCGCCTTCGCCGGAAGCGGCACTGCGGTCGAGCACCCCGACACAAGAAAGAGCACGCCGACCCCGCAAGCGATGTGGACAGCGGCGACCCTCATGCTGCTTATCGGCACCAGCGACGCGCGGTTGCGCGAATTCGTAGAGCCCGGCTGGGGCCAGGGGAGCGGCCGCGCTCCCCGTGAATTCTCACGGAAGGAAGGAGGGAGGCGCTTGCCGACGGACGCCGTGAGAATTCGAGACAGAGAATTCACGCGACAGCGAATTCAGAGGCACGCGTGGCGACCTGCGCTATCGTTGGCGACGGATGACAACCCGGATCCGTTCCGACGAGGCGCACGCCGAGACCGACCTGTCGGCGACGGCCGCGGCGGCGATTGGGTCGGACGTTCGTGAGGCTCCTGCGGCGGCGCTGCAGGCGGCACCGCAACCCTTCGTCACCGCGAGCCACGAGCTCCTGTTCCGCCCCGAGGAACCGACCTGCGATGCGTGCGATGGTCCGCTCGACTCGTCCGACAGCGACGAGGACGGTGACAGCCCCGGCGGCCACGGGCTTTACCTCTGGCTGAGGCATGGCGAGGTCGTCTTCGAGGAGCCGCCGCTCTGCGGAGCTTGCGCGGCCGCGATCACGATCAGCGCCCTGCAGCGGTGGGAGATCGAAGAAGAAGAAGGCTAGGTGGGGCGCGCGCGCGTCCCGACGTGCGAGAGGCCTATTGAATCGGTGATTCGTCGTCGTCTCGCTGTGTCGGGGGGCGTCGCTCGAGATGCTCCAGACACAGGGCGCGCACGCCGTCGGCGACGTGGGTCGACTCCGCGACGAGCTTCAGCTCCTGACGCACGAGCAGCCCCGTGACCTTCGCGGCGATCTCGAGCGGCGTGCTCGGATTGAGGAGGAGCGTCAGGCGGATACGAGCGCGATGCACCCACTTCGGAGACCGCGCGACCTCGGCAAGGATCTCGGCGCGGCCAGGCCTCCGCGCCGCGAGGCGCACGACGTCGTCCTCCGTGACCTTCGGGTTCCTGAGGAGCCCGCGAATGACATCCGGGTGCGGGTCGGTGAACAGGCGGTCCATCATCGAGCGATCGGGACGTCGAGCGAGTGACTTGCGCTCGCCGAGCGTCAGCGGACGGCCGCGTCCGTAGTCGGGCGCACGCTCCTCGCGCAGGTGGTCTGGCTGGGCGTCGGCGAGACCGGTGCGGGCGAGGGGAGTCCTCACGAGACGTTCGAGCGCGAGCAGCGACGCGCCCGCGGCCTCCTCCCGGAGCCGCTGGACGAGGCCTTCCGACGTCGGAACGTTCAGCGCATCGACGATCGACAGCAGCACCTCGCGCGCGTTCTCCTCCGCTTGCTCCGCCCGGCCGCAGAGGCCGTCGAGCGCCACCGCGAGGTCGTGCACGTCGGCCGTGTGCATCGCGTCCCTCAGGTAGGCCACACGTAGCCCCGGGTCAGCGAGCGAGCGCGTCACTCTCTCCAGCGATTCCCCGATGCCGCGCGCCAAGATGCGTCGATCCTACCTCGTCGCCAGGGCGAGACAAACTCCGCTAGGGTGAGCCCGATGCGATGGACCGCGGGCCACCTGTTCCTGGGCGCCCTCTTCGGCGCCTGTACGCCGGTGACCGAGGCGCGACCCGCACACGTCCGCGTCGCGCGCGCTCCGGCCTCCATCGAGGCGAAGGACGCCCGGAAAGACGACGCGACGCGGGCCGCGGACGAGCGCGTCGCGATGTTCGACCTGCTCGTCGCCGAGGTGCGCGCGGTGCACCAGTTCTCGCCGAACACGTGGGAGAACCTCGCCCCGCTCAGCTTCTCGTCGGGCATCGGCGTCCTCCGCGACCGCTTCGCCGCCGCCAGCACCGAGGTCGAGCTCCTCGCTGCCCTCACGCGCTTCGGCAACTCGCTCCACGACGCCCACGGCGGCTTCCGGCCCGCGCCGCCCTATCGAGCCCACCTCACGCTCCCGATCGTGGTCATGCCCGAGTGGGACACCGACCGCGTGACGATGGTCGTGACCGAGTCGCGCGCGCGCGACGTCGAGCCCGGCGACCTCGTGACCTCTTACGGCGGCACCCCGTCGAGCGCGTTCCTGCGCTCGTTCGCCGACCGCTCGAACGCCAACCAGTGGCGCGGCATCGCGCTCGGAGTCGCGGCGTGGATGACGGAGCGCCCCGCCGACGGCGGCGACGGGGTCGACGGCGGCACCGTCACGCTGGGCATCCACAAGCGAAACGGCACCGACATCTTCTCCAACCTGACCTGGTCCCGCGGCGGGTGGCACGGCGAGAACGCGGCCGATCTCGACGCACCTCAGTACCAGCAGCTGCGCTGCGCCCCGCGGCTCCCCGCGCGCAAGTACCCGACGTACGAGCTCGCGTCGCACAGCGCGACCTACTGCCTCTACGTCTCGAAGAGCCTGAAGTACGCGCCGTTCCCGGTCCTGCGCTTCTTCTCGTTCGACTTCGGCCGCGCGTTCGACGCGGAGGCCGAGTACGACCACCTCGTCCGCGCGCTCCGCGCTCTCTCGGGGACCCGCGGCCTCATCCTCGACCTCCGCGACAACGGCGGGGGCAACGACCCGAACTGGGTGCTCGACTGGTTCGCCCCGAAGCCCTACCTCGACCTCCGGACGCAGGTGAGGAAGACGCAGCGCATCGACACCCTCGTCCTCGAGGACGTGGCGAACCTCGACGAGGGGTGGGTCGACGCCCTCGTGCGAGCGCCGGACAACGCGGTCGTGTCGCGCTTCCTCGGCTGCAAGACGGCCGACTGCACCGACACGAGGAGGGTCCCGCTCCACCGGATTCTCCCGGTGCCTGTGGCGATTGTCGTCGGGCCGCGGTGCGACAGCGCGTGCGACCACTTCGCGCGCGTCTGGTACGAGAACGGCCTCGGCCCCATCGTCGGCGAGCCCACGGGGGGCGCGCTCACCGTGCTCCGGCTCGACTATCCCGTCGTCACCGACGCCGGGAGGAAGCTCGGTGCCATGCGCCTCGCCATCTCGCTCGACTACAGCCCGTTCACGGGGCTTCCCGTGGAGGGGCTCCCGCTGCACGTCGACGTCCCCGTCGCCTGGTCGTGGGACAGGCGGGACAGCTACGACGCGAGCATCGTCGACGCCGCGGTCGCGAGCCTCGGGAAGTGAGCGAGGCGCCGCGTCGACTCGCACGCCGACCTCGCGTGGAGGTTCCGTGACCAAGGGTCGATCGGTGGCTTCCTCGACGGGTCCGTGGCCTTCCTCACACCATCGGTTCTTGACCGACTACCCGAGGAAGGCCACCGACCGGCCCAGGCAAGCCACCGACCCAGCGCGGAACGGCACCGATCGATCATCGGTCACGTCCGCGCCGCGAACGCGAGCCTCCCCCTGATGACAGGGGCCTCCCGCCGCCCCATGATGGGGGACCCGATGTCCACCCCGTCGAAGCCCCCGCCCGGCCCGCCCACGACTCAGCCTCGCCACGGCGAGGAGACCGACGTCATCGACCGACCGAAGTCGCACACGCCGCGCCTCTACAAGGTCATCTTCCACAACGACGACTACACGACCCAGGAGTTCGTCGTGGAGGTGCTCCGCGTCTTCTTCCACAAGACCGACACCGAGGCGACGTTCATCATGCTCACCGTGCACCGCAAGGGCTCCGGCGTCGCGGGCGTCTACACGCGCGACATCGCGGAGACCAAGGTGCAGCAGGTCACCGATTTCGCGCGCGAGCAGGGGATGCCGCTCCTGCTCACGGCCGAGCCCGAATGAGCCCATCGCACGCAGGCCCGACACCGTCGGATTGTCGACACTCGCCAGCGTCGCACCCCGTGGTTAAACGAAAGTAACGTATGCGAATCAGCCCCGAAGTCGAAATTGCCCTCTCCCTCGCAGCGACCGAAGCTGCGCGCCGTCGCCACGAGTTCCTGACCGTGGAGCACCTGCTCTACGCGCTGCTCTTCGACGGCGAGACGTCCAAGGCCGTGCGCGCCGCCGGCGGCGACATCAAGGACCTGAAGAAGAAGCTCGAGCGGTTCTTCGACGAGAAGATGGATGTGCTCGGGGACGAGATGCTCGTCTCGCCGCAGCCGACGATCGGCGTGCAGAACGCCATCCGCCGAGCCGCAGCGCACGTGTCGTCGTCGGGGAAGGATGAGGTGAAGGGGGCCAACGTCCTCGTCGCCATGTTCGCCGACCGCGACTCGTTCGCGCTCAGCCTGCTCGAGGGCGCGGGCGTCACGCGGCTCGACCTCGTCGCGTACATCTCGCACGGCGTCACGAAGGACGGCGAGGAGGGAGAAGACGCCGACGACGGCGAGCTCGCCGGCCCGCCCGGCGACGGGGGCAAGGAGAAGAAGGACGCGCTCGAGGCGTACACGATCAACCTCAACGCCGAGGCGAAGAACAAGCGCATCGATCCGCTCATCGGCCGCGAGAAGGAGGTCGAGCGCATCATCCAGATCCTCGCGCGTCGGAAGAAGAACAACCCGCTGCTCGTCGGCGACCCTGGAGTCGGGAAGACGGCGATCGCCGAGGGGCTCGCCCTCAAGATCACGCGCGGCGAGGTGCCGAAGGCGCTGAAGGACGACGTCGTCTACTCGCTCGACATGGGCTCCCTCCTCGCAGGCACCCGCTACCGCGGCGACTTCGAGGAGCGGATCAAGGGGGTGCTGAAGGCGCTCGCGAAGATCCCGGGCGCCATCCTCTTCATCGACGAGATCCACACGCTCGTCGGGGCAGGGGCGACGAGCGGCGGGAGCATGGACGCATCGAACCTGCTCAAGCCGGCGCTCGCCTCCGGGAAGCTCCGCTGCATCGGGTCCTCCACGTTTCAGGAGTACCGGTCGCACTTCGAGAAGGACCGCGCCCTCGCGCGCCGGTTCCAGCGGATCGACGTGAACGAGCCGAGCCTGGAGGACACCGTCAAGATTCTCCAGGGGCTGCAGACCCAGTACGAGGAGTTCCACGGCGTGACGTTCACGGCCGATGCCGTGCGCGCTGCAGGCGAGCTCGCCGCGAAGTACATGCACGACAAGAAGCTGCCGGACAAAGCCATCGACCTCCTCGACGAGGCGGGCGCGGCGGCGAAGCTGGCGCGGGCGACGGACGACGAGCGGCCGGTGGTCGACGTCTCGCAGGTGGAGACGGTGCTGTCGCGCATGGCCCACGTCCCGCCGCGCGAGGTCAAGACGAGCGACAAGGCGAGGCTGCAGACGCTCGAGACGGACCTCAAGGCCGTGGTCTTCGGCCAGGAGGCTGCGATTCACCAGGTCGCCGGCGCGATCAAGCTGGCGAGGGCGGGGCTGCGGAGCCCGGACAAGCCGGTCGGATGCTTCCTCTTCACGGGCCCCACCGGCGTCGGCAAGACCGAGGTCGCCAAGCAGCTCGCGAAGACGCTCGGCGTCGAGTTCATCCGCTTCGACATGAGCGAGTACATGGAGCGCCACAGCGTCTCGCGGCTCATCGGCGCCCCTCCGGGCTACGTCGGCTTCGATCAGGCCGGGCTCCTGACCGACGCGATCGCGAAGACGCCGCACGCGGTCCTCTTGCTCGACGAAGTGGAGAAGGCTCACCCCGACGTCTTCAACGTGCTGCTCCAGGTGATGGACCACGGGAAGCTGACGGACAACAACGGGAAGACGACCGACTTCCGTCACGTGATCCTGCTCATGACGAGCAACGTCGGAGCGCGCGACCTCTCGCGCCGCGCGGTCGGCTTCGGCGACGAGCGAGCGACCGGCGACGCGGACCGGGAGTACAAGCGCATGTTCAGCCCCGAGTTCCGTAACCGGCTCGACGCGCGGATCAGCTTCGCGTCGCTGTCGCCGGCGGTGATGTCGAGCATCGTCTCCAAGTTCATCGTCGAGCTCGAGCAGCAGCTCGCGGCGAGGAGCGTCACGATCGAGCTTTCCGCCGAGGCCTTGGCGTGGCTCGCAGAGAAGGGCTACGACCCCGATCACGGCGCGAGGCCGCTCGCGCGCGTCATCCAGACGAGCATCAAGGAGCGTCTCGGCGACGAGCTGCTCTTCGGCAAGCTCGAGAACGGCGGCAAGGTCGTGGTCGGTGTCGAGGGCGGCGCCCTGACGTTCGCGTTCACCGCGCTCGAGAAGGCGGCCAAGGCGCCCGAGACCACTGCGCTCGCGCTCGCGAAGCCGGCCAAGACCGCGACCCCGGCGAGCGGCACCAAGAAGCCCGTCCTCAACTGACCGCGCTTTCTTCGGAGCTGAACAGCCTCTTCCCGGCGCGGGTGACTGTGCTCTAATCACCACGCATGGGAACCGCATCTGCCAGTCCGCTCGTCTCCCTTGTCATGGGCAGCCGTAGCGATCTCGAAATCCTGACGCCTGCCCGCGAGGTCCTCGATCTCCTCAAGATCCCGCACGAGGCGCGGGTCCTCTCCGCGCATCGGACCCCCGACGCGCTCTTCGCGTACATCGAGGATGCGGAGAAACGAGGCGTCCTCGTCTTCATCGCAGGCGCGGGTGGCGCGGCGCACTTGCCGGGCGTCATCGCGGCGAAGACCCTCTGCCCCGTCCTCGGCGTACCGATCCCGTCGACGGCGCTGTTCGGGCTCGACGCACTGCTCTCGATTGTCCAGATGCCGAAGGGCATCCCTGTCGCCACGTTCGCGGTCGGCAAGCCGGGGGCCGGCAACGCCGCGCTCTTCGCGGCCTCCGTCGTCGGGCAGACGCACAAGGACGTGATGACGCGCCTGCGCGACTGGCGCGACGCGCAGAGCAGGGCGCTCGAGGCCGCGCAGGTGATCGAGTAGCTAGCGGGTCCACACGGCTGCGAGGCCGGACACCACCAGCAGCGCCGCGAGGAGCGCCGTGACGATCCCTCTGACGCTCCGCGGTCCCGGCAGCGGTCCGCGCACGGACAGAAGGGTCGGCTCGATGGCGATCTCGGGGTTGCGCGACGCCAGACGCTCGGTCACGGTCTCGACGGCGATCGCGGGGGGTGCCATGAGCGGCGCGGCGAGCTCGTCGAACATACTGAGCGACTCCACGAGCGGCTCGCTGCGGTCGCGGGCGAGCGCGTCGAGGGCGGCGATCACCTCGACCGCCGACTGCGGGCGGTCCTCCGGCCTTGGCGAGAGCAGCGACCAGGTGAGGCGATCGAGGCCGGTCGTCGTGCTCGGCGGGTCGGGGGTGAGGCGCAGCTTGTTCGCAGCGACCCTCAGCGCGCTCCCGTCGAACGGTGGGCGGCCGCAGATCATCTCGTACATCGTGACGCCGAGCGCATAGAGGTCGGACGCCGGCCCGACGACGCCGTCCTTGATCTGCTCGGGGGCCATGTAGAGCGGCGTCCCTACGGTCACCCCCGTCGAGGTGAGCCGCGCGCTGTCGTCGAGGCTGAGCGAGAAGACGATTCCGAAGTCGAGAAGCTTCACGCGCTCCCCGAGCTCGCTCTCCTCCACCATCACGTTGGCGGGCTTCACGTCACGATGGACGATGTCGCGTGCGTGGGCGCATGCGAGCGCGCTCGCGATCTGGCGCGCGATCGACGCGGCGCGACGGAACGAGAGCGGAGCTTCGGCCTCGATGATCTCGCGGAGCGTGCGGCCGCGCACGAACTCCATCACCATGTACTTCAGCCCCTCGAGCGTCGTGTCGAAGTCGAGGACGGTGACGATGTTCGGGTGATCGAGCTTGGCGCACGCGTCGGCCTCGCGCGCGAACCGCTCGGCGTAGCCCGGGTCGCCGGAGCGATCGCCGTAGAGGACCTTGATGGCGTAGCGCTGCTCCTTCAGCGTCGCGTGCGTGGCGACGTACACGCAGCCCATCCCGCCGCTCCCCCAGCGGTCGCGGATCTCGTAGCGGTCGAGCCGCCGGCCGACGAGCGGGTCCTTGTCGAAGAAGGTGACGGGCGAGCCGCAGAGCTTGCACACGGCGGTGTCGGTCGCATAGACGGCCGCGCACTTCCCGCACGCACGCACGGTGCCGAGCGCGCGCGCCGGTCGCGCCCGGCTCTCGACCTCGGCGGCGGCCACGACCTTGCGGTCGACATAGTGCTTGGCCCGGAGCGCGGTGCGGATGCGCGCCAGGAGCTGGCGCTCGTCGACCGGCTTCGTGAGGAAGTCGTCGGCGCCGGCTTCGATCCCTCGGATTCGGTCCTCGACGGCGTCGAGGGCCGTCATGATGACGATCGGGATGAGGCGCGTCGCGTCGGCGCCCTTGAGGCGGCGGCACACCTCGAAGCCGTCGATGCCCGGCATCATGACGTCGAGCAGGATGAGATCCGGCGGAGCCTCCGCGACTTGCCGGAGCCCCTCCTCGCCGCTCGCCGCGAGGCGCGTCTCGTACATGTCGAGCTGCTGCACGAGCAGGTCGCGGTTGAACGGCTCGTCGTCGACGACGAGGATGGTGGAGCGAGGGGAGGCGATCATCGGGCCAGGGCGAGGAGCTCGCGGATCTGGGCGGCGAGCTTCACGTGGTCGATCGGCTTGGTGACGTAGGCATCGCACCCGCACTCGTGCGCGCGCTCGCGATCCCCCTCCATCGCGTGGGCCGTCAGCGCGATCACCGGAATGCGGGCCGTGCGCTCGTCCGACTTGAGGAGGCGCGCGGCCTCCCAGCCGTCGATCACCGGAAGCGACAGGTCGAGGAGAATGAGGTTGGGCTGCTCCTGCCGCGCGAGCGCGACGCCTGCGGCGCCGTCCACGGCGACGAGGAGCTCGAACTCGTCCTCGAGGAGCTGGATGAGGAGATCGCGATTCCACTCGAGGTCCTCGACGATCATGATGCGCTTCATTGAGACGACTGCGGGCTCCGTGGGACGCAGAGTATCGGACCGTCGACCCTGCGGCCGCGTTTTCTTCAGGCGTTTGCCCGGCAGGGCGCGCGCCTCGTAGCATGCGCGACAATGGACGCGGACTACGAGGCCCTTGAACGGATCTTCGACGGCACGAACTCGATGGTGTCGCGCGGGCGGCGCCGGTCGGACGGCGCGCCCGTCATCCTGAAGCAGCTGCGCGAGCGTCACCCGACGCCGGCGCAGCTCGCGGCGTTCGAGCGGGAGTTCGACGTCACCTCGTCGGCGGCCGGCGCAGGGGTGATCGCGGTGTACGAGCTGCACCGCGAGCTCGGGCTCGTCGTCGAGGACTACGGCGCACGCTCGCTCGCGATGATCCTGCGCGAACGGCGTCTGACGCTGGAAGAGACGCTGCGCGTCGCGATCCAGGTGGCGGACGCCCTCAGCCGGATTCACCGGAAGAACATCGTGCACCGCGACGTGAACCCGTCGAACATCGTGCTCAACGAGGCGACCGGCGTCGCGAAGCTCATCGACTTCGGCATCGCGCAGGTGCTCACGCGCGAGAGCTCGCAGACGTTCGAGGGCACGCCGCGCTACGCATCGCCGGAGCAGACCGGGCGAATGAATCGCACGGTGGACCCGAGGAGCGACCTCTACTCGCTCGGCGTCACGCTCTACGAGCTGCTTTCGGGCGCGCCGCCGTTCGAGTTCAAGGACCAGCTCGAGCTCGTCCACGCGCACGTCGCCCGGATCCCCGTTCCGCTCCACGAGAAGGACCCGCGCATTCCGCGCCCGCTCTCGCGCATCGTCGGAACGCTGCTGCAGAAGCAAGCGGAGCGGCGGTACCTCGGCGCCGCGGGGCTCCGGCACGACCTTGCCCGCTGCCTCGAGCTCGCGGCGCAGGGACGCGCGTGGCCGACGTTCCCTCTCCGCGAGAAGGACATCGACGAGCGCCTCCGCATCCCGCAGGTGCTCTACGGCCGCGAGCGAGAGGTCGCGAGGCTCGCCGACGCCTGCGCCACGTCGGCGGACGGGCGCGCCCGCGTCGTGATGGTCGCCGGCCATCCAGGCATCGGCAAGACCTCGCTCGTGCATGAGGTCAGGCGGCTCCTCGCCGGCGGTCGAGGCCGCACGGTCGAGGGGAAGTACGACCAGTTCGAGCGGGGGCAGCCCTACTCGGGCTTCCTCGAGGCGCTGCGTGATCTCGTGCGGCAGCTGCTGACGGAGCCGGAGGAGACGATCGCCAGCGTACGCGAACGAGTGCTCTCGAGACTGAACGACAACGGGCGCGTGCTGCTCGATCTCGCCCCCGAGCTCGTGAGCATCATCGGCCGGCAGCCCGAAGTCGAGGCGCTCCCCGCGACCGAGGCGAAGCACCGGCTGCAGCTCGCGATCGCGTCGCTCGTGCAGGCGCTCGCGACGAGCGACCGACCGCTCGTGATGTTCTTCGACGATCTCCAGTGGGCCGACCTGCCGTCGTTCGAGCTCCTGGAGCGCGTCATCGGTGACCCCAACCTGAAGCACGTGCTCGTGTGCGGGGCGTACCGTAACCAGGAGGTCCCGACCGACCACGCGCTGTTCTCGACGGTGCGAGCGCTCGAGGCGCACGTCACGGTCGACACGATCGTCCTCGGGCCGCTCGCCGAGGAGGACGTCGCGCGGCTGGTCTCCGACGCCGTCTACGCGGCCCCGGGGCATGCGGCGCTCGCGGCCGCGTGTTACGCGAGAACGCACGGAAACGCGTTCTTCCTGAACCGCTTCCTCGAGTCGCTCGCAGAGGACAGCCTCCTCCGGTTCGACCCGTCGCTGGGGTACTGGACGTGGGACCTGGAGGCGATCCTCGCGCGCCCCGTGACGGAGAACGTCGTCGACTTCCTCGCCGAGCGCATCGGACGGCTCCCCGTCGCAGAGCGCGCGTGCCTGCTCGACGCCTCCGCGATCGGTGACAGCTTCGACCTCTTCACGCTCTCGGCCGCGCGTGACGCGACGAGGCGAGACACCCTCCGCGCGCTCGAAGGCGCGATCCGGGCCGAGCTCGTCGTCCCCGAGGCGACGGGCTTCTGGTACGTGCAGACGGTCGACGAGGTCCACACCAATTTCACCTGGCGGTTCGCGCACGACCGCATCCGCCAGGCCGCCCACGCCCTGCTCCCGGCGCCGCGCGCGCTCGAGGTTCACCTCCGAGTCGGGCGCCATCTCCTGCGAGCGCTCGGCGTCGAAGAGCTCGAGCAGCGCGTGTTCGAGGTAGTGCTTCACCTCTCGAAGGCGCGGGTTTCGCTCGGCCGTGTGGAGCAGCTCGAGCTCAAGGAGCTGCAGCTCGTCGCGGGCCGTCGCGCGCTCGGGTCGGCGGCGTTCGGGGCCGCGCACGAGATCTTCACGACGGCGCTCGAAGAGGAGGACGCGTTCGCGTGGACCGATCGCTACGACCACACGCTCTCTCTCTACCTCGACGCCGCGCGCGCGGCGTGGTTGAGCGGCGACCGAGAGACGATGGACCGCCTCGTGCTCGAGACGCTCGCGCACGCGCGGAGCACGATCGACGAGGTCCGGGCGAGAGAGATCGAGATCGACGCGCTCGTCGGTCAGCAGCGACTCGGCGACGCCGTCGAGACGGCGCTCGCGGTCCTCGTGAGGCTCGGGGTGACGTTCCCGGCGGACCCTGGCGACGCGGAGATCGGCGCCGCTGTCGGCGCCACGCTCGACGCGCTCGCGGCGACGACTGCAGACGCCATCGTGGCCATGCCCGAGGTGCACACGGCCGAGATCGCGGCGGCGACGCGCATCCAGAACGCCATCATGTCGTCGGCGTACCTCGCGCGGCCCAGGCTCTTTCCGCTCCTCCCGTGCAGCATCGTGCAGACCACCCTTCGCCACGGCGTCACGCGCGAGTCCCCCTACGCGTTCGCGCTCTTCGCGATCGTGCTCAACGTCATCGATCAGATCGACGTGGCCTACGCGACGGGAGCTATCGCGCTGCGACTCCTCGACCGGTGGGACGACCGCGCCGTCCGCGTGCGGGTCGAGCACGTCATCCACAACCAGGTGAACACCTACACGGACCACATCCGGCGCTCGCTCGACGCCCAGCTACGCGTGTTCCGGCTCGGAATGGACACCGGCGATCTGGAGTACGCGGCGTGGGGGCTCCAGTGCATCTGCTGCAACGCGTTCTACGCCGGTGAGGGGCTTGCCGAGCTCGGGCCGCGGGTCGACCGCTACCTCGCGCTCATGCGCCTCCACGAGCAGTTCCCCGCGCTCGCGTGCAGCGAGCCGTGGAAGCAGGTCATCCAGAACCTGACGGGACACGCGGCGGATCCCGCGCGTCTCGCGGGGCCGGAGTTCGACGAGATCGAGCGAATGACGCGGTGGCGTGCGGCGAACTTCCGCGGCGCGGCGTGCATCGTGACCACGACGGGCGCGTTCGTGCGCTTCATCTTTCGAGACCTCGAAGCGGCCATCGCGTGGGCGGACGCGGGAGGTGAGTTCAGGGACGGCGCCGGCTCGACGTACCACGTGGTCTGGTGGCACCAGTACCGTGCGCTCGCGCACCTTGGCCTCAACCGCTCTCCTGAAGGCGTTGCTGCGGATGTCCTGAAGCTCGAGACGCTCTGCAAGTTCTCGCCGCAGAACCACCAGCATCGAGTCGACCTGCTCCACGCAGAGATCGCGCGTGTGCGCGGCATGAATGCGGACGCGATAGTGCTCTACGACCGCGCCATCATGCATGCGCGACAGAACCGCTTTCTCCACGAGGAGGCGCTTGCGAACGAGCTCGCCGGCCGCTTCTACTCCGGCCTCGGCCTCGCGACGCCCGCGCGAGCTTACGTCGAGGAAGGCGCGTGGCTCTACCGGCGCTGGGGCGCGACCGCGAAGGCGGCTCACCTCGAGCTCGAGTTCGCGACGCTCCTCGGCGCGACGCGCAGCTCCGCTCCGGGCGAGGGAAGACCCACGGGCAGGTGGACCACCGGGTCGGGAGGGTCGAGCGGCAACCTCGACATGGATACGCTGTTCAAGGCCGGCGCCGCGATCTCGAGCGAGATCCAGCTCGATCGACTGCTGTCACGTATCCTCGAAGTCGCGATCGAGAACGTCGGCGCGACGCGCGGGCTCCTGTTCCTCGACCATGAGCGGGAGCTGAGGGTCGCCGCGTCGATCGCGGTCGACGGTGCAGAGATCGCGATCGGGACCGCCGTGAGCTCGTGCCCTCCGCTCGCGGCCAACGTCGTGAGCTACGTCACGCGAGCCGGCGAGCCCGTCCTCGTCAGCGATGTCCGCGACGACAACAAGTGGCAAGCAGCCACCGCGTTCACGTCGGATCACCCGACGTCGGTTCTCTGCCTCCCCGTCGACCACAAGGGGGCGCGCGTCGGCCTCATCTACCTCGAGAATGATCTCGTGGGCGGCGCGTTCACGGCAAAGAGCGCGGAGGTCGTCCGGCTCCTCTCGATACAGGCCGCGATCTCGATCGCGAACGCGCGCCTTTACCAGACCCTCGAGGAGGCCTCACGCGAGCTACAGCGCAAGGAGGCGTACGTCTCGCATCTGCTCGAGACCGTCCCCGTCGGCGTGTTCGTGACCGATCGAGACGGCCGGCCGGACTACGCGAACCCCGAGGCGCATCGGTTGCTGGGGCAGGGCGTGGCGGCGGGAGCGTCGCGCGACCAGCTCGCCGAGGCGTATCATGTGTTCGTCGAGGGGACCGACACGCTGTACCCAGCGGAGCGGATGCCGATCGTGCAGGCGCTGTCCGGCGTCTCCGCGTTCTGCGACGACATGGAGGTGCGGGACGGCGACCGCGCGCGCCACCTCAGCGTGACCGCGACGCCGGTGTTCGGCGAGGACGGCGCGGTCGAGTATGCGATTGCGGCGTTCCAGGACATCACCGAGCAAAAGCAGGCGCAGAAGGTGCTCGAGGACTACAGTCACACGCTCGAAGAGAAGGTCCGCGAGCGGACCCACGCGGCCGAGGAGGCGCAGCGCGCGGCCGAGGATGCTCGGCGCACGGCGGAGGCGGCGAACCACGCGAAGAGCTCGTTCCTCGCCAGCATGTCGCACGAGCTCCGGACCCCGATGAACGCGATCATCGGCTTCACGGGTCTCGTCCTGCGCCGCTCCGGCGAGGCGTTGCCGTTGAAGCAGCGCGAGAACCTCGACAAGGTCCTCGTGAGCGCGAAGCACCTCCTCGAGCTGATCAACGACGTGCTCGATCTGTCGAAGATCGAGGCTGGGCGCCTGGATCTCCACATGACGGACGTCGCCGTCGGCAGCGTCGCCACGGACTGCGTCGAGATCGTCGAGGTGATCGCCGAGTCGAGATCGATCGTGATGAGCGTCGAGATCGATCCGTCCCTCCCGCTCGTCGTGGCGGACGCCGCGAAGGTCCGGGAGATATTGCTCAACCTCGTCGGCAACGCGCTCAAGTTCACAGCGCCCGGCGGGTCCGTGTCGGTTCACGTTCGGTCGGGAGAGATGGCCAACGTGGGGACGGCCGTGCTCGTGGCGGTGAAGGATACGGGCGTCGGCATCTCGCCCGACCTCTACGAGGCGGTGTTCGGCGAGTTCCACCAGGTGAAGAGCGGGACGAGCCGGCAAACGGGGGGGACGGGGCTCGGCCTCGCCATCAGCAGGCGGCTCGCCCGGCTGATGGGCGGTGACGTGCGAGTCGAGAGCGTGCCCGACGTCGGCTCGACGTTCACGCTGGGTCTGCCCGTCTCGGCAACTCCCCCGATGAGCTGACGCGTCCTACGCCCGCCGCGCGTACCTCGCCCAGTCGTCGCACAGCCCGCGCGCGATCTTCAGCGACATCGCCATCACCGGCACCTGCGAGTTCACCCCGATGCTGCTCGGGAGCACGCTCCCGTCCGCGATGATGAGGTTGTCCGCCTCCCATGCCTCGCCGGTCGGCTTGACCACTCCGCCGCGCGGATCACGGCTCATCTTCGCCGACCCGAGCGGGTGGAACGCCATGCTCTCGACCCGCTGCGCCGACGGCGGGCGCTCCGTGAGGAACTCGAGCTCCTTTTCGGTCTTGAACGGCTCCGATCCGAAGACCGGAAGCAGCACCTCGCGCGCGCCCGCGCGGAACGCCATCGTCCCGAGGATCTGGATCCCCTTGAACATTCGCGCTCGGTCCCTCGCCGACATGCGGTAGGTGACGAGCGGCTCGCGAGACAGCCACCTGTGCACACGCCCGCCTCCGTCGTCGTGGACCATCCCCCCGAACACGGCCATCCGAGGCATCTCGGCCGCCACGCGGCGATGCTCTTTGCCGATGCCCGGCATCCCGGCCGCGAGCACGTTCACCGCGCTGTAGACGCCGACGAGCGTGATTCCGTCGCTCTCGAAGTGGTCCGAGTAGATCGACTGCATCGCGCCGTCCCAGCCGTTGACCTCCTCGTCGAAGAGCCCGCAGATACGGAAGCCCGGATGGAGCGTCAGGTGCTTGCCGATCGCAGCGGTGTCCATGCCGCTCCGACGCAGGAGCACCGGCGTGTGGAGCGAGCCGCAGGCGACCACTACCACCTTCGCCTGCACGGTGAACGGTACGCGCGGCTCCCCGGTGCGGCCGTCGAGGAACCTGCCGCGGACGCCCGTCGCCCTGTTCATCGAGAAGTCGATCCGCTCGACGAGCGCGTCCGAGATCACCTTCGCTCCGTGGGCGTAGGCGTCGGGCAGGAACGATAGGTCGACGCTCATCTTCGCCCCGTGCGGGCAGCCGAAGTTGCAGCGCGCCTGACCGTGGCAGCCCTTGGTGTTTCGGCGGAGGCTCTTCATCTTCACCCCCATCGCCGCCGCGCCTTCGACGAAGAGCTGCGAGCTCCTCGAGCGCATCGCCTCGGGGACCGTCTCGACGTGGATGGTCCGCTCGACCTCCTCGAAGTAGGGCGCGAGCTTCTCCGGAGTCAGCTCGCCCAGCCCGTGATCCGTCGACCACTCGTGGAGGATTTCGTCCGGGATGCGGAAGCACACGCCGCCCGTCAGCACGCTCGAGCCGCCGACACACTTGCCCGACATCACGCTGATGAGAGGCGTATCGCCCCTGCCGACCGCCACCGCGAGCCCCGCCTCGCGGGCGAGCCGGCGTATCGAGTTCGACGGGCTCATCGCGCCGTACTCGGACGGCAGGAAGTGGCCGCCCTCCTCGACGACGAGCACGCTCCGCCCGTCTCGCGCCAGCTCGCGCGCCATCACCGCGCCTCCGGAGCCCGACCCGACGATCACCACGTCGACCTTCGCGAAGAACGGCGCCTCCTGCTCGCGCCCGTGCAGGATCGCGTCGCAGTTGTCCGCCGCGTGTGCCTCGGGGCTGACGCTCGTCACGTGCTGCTCACGACCGTCAGGTAACGTGTGCGCGCCGGCCCTGGGTAGCCGAGCACCGCGAGCTCCTCGGGCTCCTCGAAGAAGACCATCGTGAGCAGCGTCTTCCACGCGACGAAGATGAGGGCGAGCGGGACGATGCGCGAGCGCTCGAGGCGCGTCAGGTAGCTGGCGCGATCCTCGAGGGAGAGCCCCTCGAACGTCGAAAGCTTGCCGATGATGAACAGCGGCGACCACATGATGACGTCGAGCATCAGGACGAGCCCGAAGCGCAGCGTCTTGCTCGCAGTGCTGATGGCGCGATCGACCTCCTTCGTGAACACGGCGAGCCGCGCCGGGTCCATGGGCCCGTCGTACGCGAAGTAGGCCTCCGCGAGCTTCGGCATCAGGGCCAGATGGCGAGGCCGCAACGTCGTGCGGTCGAAATCACGCTGGTGAAGGAGGGGGGCGGCCATGCGCGCCGGAGAATAGCAGTGTCAGCGCGGCCCCGCAGTGAGTGTCACGGACCAGGTGGAGAGCGCGGTCGAGGCGCTCGTGGACGCGTCGATCAATCGCCCCCGCCGTCGTCGATGCCCGCTTCCTCTCCGCCGTCGTCGCCGAAGCCACCCGCCTCGTCGAGCCCGCCGTCGAGCTCTGGCTCTGTCTCCGACTCGCTGCTGAACCCGGTCCCGCTGTTGATCTCCGACCCGGTCGTCGTATCGGTGGCGGTGCTGAACCCGGTCCCGGTCCCTGGCCCTGTGCTGAAGCCGATGGTCCCGATCCCCGTGCCGCTCCCTAGAGGGTCGACGCCCGCCTGGCACGCGATCACGCCGATGTTCTCGAGCGCGCAGCTGGTCGGGACGAAGGAGCCGTTCGTGCAGGACAGGGTCCCGGGCGTCGCCTCGCAGCTCGCCCATGCGGCGAAGGCGGCCTGCTGGCCCTTCTCCTCGCAGCCAGTGCGCAGTGCGATGCAGTACGCCAGGCAGGACGTGCCGCCGCACTCGTCCACGGTGGCGCAGACCGGATCGCACGACGGGTCAGAGGTGCTCGCGCTGCTGCACGCGAAGGCGGCGACGAGGCCGGCGGCGACGAGCGCGAGAGAGACGAGGGTCCGGCGGGAGAGCTTCATGAAGGTCCTTTCGACCTTCATACCTTGCTCCGAGCGCGCGCGCTCTCTCTCGTCGCTCGTCGTCCTCTCGTGCCGCTACTTTCGCTCGATGGCGACGAACCTGGTCCGGCTTCCGTCGCGGCTCTTTACCTTGAGCAGCACAGGCTCACCCGGGTGGGTCGCGTGGATCTGCGTCACGGCGTCCTGCGCGTTCGCTACCTTCGCGCGGTTGACCTCGATGATGACGTCTCCTGGACGCAGATCCTCGGCGGCGTCGCTCCCCGGTGCCACTCTCCGCACCTCCGCTCCCCCGTTCGGGCCGTCCGCGAGGCCCAGCCCCAGTCCGGAGCCGTGACCTGGCGTCGCTCCGCGAGGTTGCTCGCTTCCGTCTTCGTCATCGGCGTCGTGGGGGCGCGCCTCCGCTCCGTCCTTCAGAGCGTCGAGGGTGACGTCGACGGTCTTCGCCGAGCGGTCTCGCACATAGGTCACCTTCACCACCGTGCCGGGCGCGTGCCGTGCGACGATCCGCGGGAGGTCCTGGGCGTGCGAGACGTCGGCACCGTCGATCGAGACGATGACGTCGCCCGATTTCACGCCGACCTTTCCGGCAGGCCCGTCCGCCTCCACGTCCCCGACGAGGGCGCCGCGTGCGCGCTCGAGGCCGAGCGCCTTCGCCATCGGTGCGTCGACAGGCTGGATGCCCACGCCGAGCCGTCCCCGAGAGACGTGCCCCGTGGTCTCGAGCTGCGGGAGCACGTCGCGCAGAGCATCGGACGGAATCGCGAAGCCGATCCCCTTGCCGTTGGGGTTGATCGCGGTGTTGATGCCCACGACCTGGCCGTGGAGGTTGAAGAGGGGGCCACCGCTGTTGCCGGGGTTGATCGATGCGTCGGTCTGGATGAAGTCGTCATACGGTCCGGCCCCGATCGCGCGGCTCTTCGCGCTTACGATGCCCATCGTCACCGTGTCGCCGAGCCCGAACGGGTTGCCGATGGCGACGACGTACTCTCCGACCCTCAGCGCCTCGCTCGCCCCGAGCGAGACGACCGGGAGGTCGTGCGCCCCTTGCAGCTGCAGCACGGCGAGGTCGAGCCGCTTGTCTCGCCCGATCACCTTGGCGGTGAACTCGCGATCGTCGGACAGCTTCACCTTCACCTCGTCCGCCCCGTCGACCACGTGCGCGTTCGTCACGACCTTGCCCTCGGAACCGACGATGAAGCCCGAGCCCAGCGAGGTCTGCCTGAGCGTCCTGCCTTCTCCTTCTTCGTCACCGCCGCCCGGCTGCTGTCCACGCGGCCCCCAGGGACCTCCCTGGAACGGACCCATGCCGAACGGCAGCATCATCTCGGTCATCCGGGGCTGGTGAACCTCGTGGACGGTCGTGATGTTGACGACGGCAGGCCGCAGCGCCGCGACCAGCGTCGCGATGTCGGGCGTGCCCGCAAGCACCGGGACGTTCGCGAACGGCGCAGGGGCGGTGGCCGCCGGACTCGATCCGCCGAACCCGGCAGCCTGGGCAATGCTGTGCTGGCACCCCACGAAGGCGCCGAGAGTTGCGACGAGACCAAGACCAAGGAGAGCGTGTTGTTTCATCGTGTCACCTTTCAGGCGAGGTAACCGCCGTGGTCCACGGATCCTTCCCGGTCTGGGCGCGCGTTAGAAAGCTAGCGAGGAGGCTGAACGCTCGGGAATCAGGCCCGGTACGATGCTTGCGTGGGCGCGCACCATGCGAACACTGGGGTGGTCGGTGGTTACCGTGCTGGCGGCGGTGGGTTGCGGGGCCTCGGGGACGAAGGCGCAGGAGACCGGGGGGGACGCGACGACGCAGACCCTCAGGTTTCCCGATGCAGGGTCCCACGCGAAAGAAGCCGGGCCGGCCGCCTTTCATGACACGGGAGTCGATTCGGCGCCCGCAGGCCCTTCGTGCAGCGCGCTCGATGCGTCGTCCACGCAGCCCTGCGGGACGCTCTCATTCATCACGAGCCCATCCACGTCGCGACCGCGCAACCATCACGTGACGCTCACGTTCCCGATCCAGGGCGCGACGATGCTCTTCGCAATTGGAGGAGCAAACGACGAGGCGCCCATCAACAACGTCGACCGCGTCCCGATCATGGCCGATGGCTCGCTCGGGACCTGGGTTGCGGATGAGGCGCTCCCGTTCAATGTCGGGGGGCTCGTCGGCGAGATCGTGTCGGGAGTGCTCGTCACGGGAGGCGGCACTTTGCTCACGGGGAACGCGACCGCGACGACGTTCTCGAGCGTCCTCAACTCGGACGGGTCGCTCGCAGGGTGGAAGGCAGCGCCCCCCTTCAACGAGGCGCGTATGCACGCCGGGTCCATAGCCCGGGGGAACGTGATGTGGGTCGCGGGCGGCTTCTCCGGGGGGAGCATCTGGAGCGACATCATCAGCACGACCGTGAGCTCGGACGGCACGGTCTCGGCATGGCAGCCGGCGGGCCAGCTGCCGAGCACGCTCTCCCACTTCACGATGAGTCTCGTGGGAGATGACATCTACCTCACCGGAGGCCTCGAGCAGTCTGCGGGGAACGACAACAATCCCCCGGACGTCGCCAACACCTGGCTCGGGCAGATCCAGTCGGATGGCACGCTGGGAGGGTGGGTCGCGCAGACTCCGCTCCCCGCCGCGGAGGCCGCGCACGCCGCGTTCGTATACGGCGGATATCTCAATGTTTGCGGAGGGATCAATAACGTTCCTGCCGAGGAAGATCGCTGCTGGAAAGCTCCCATCCAGGCGGACCGTTCGCTGGGCGAGTGGGAAGAGATCGCCTCCTTGCCGCTCGCGCGAGGTCACGTCCACCAGATGCCGATCGTCGGCTCCCAGGTCTACTCGATCGCCGGCGCCATCGACTTCAACCTCGATTCCACGACCGACGTCTTCATTGGCTCGTGGGACACGAAGATGGGCGGGAAGAGAGTGGAGCCACGAGCGGTACGTCCGATCACGCCTGGGCCAGTCCCGACCCACGGAGCGAAGTGCCACCTCCACCATTCCGGCCCACGCTGATCGAGGCGGCTCCTACTTCCGCATGTAGTCCTTGCCCTCGCGCTCCAGGTACTCCTCGTAGGACCCGCTGAAGTCCTTCACCTCGCCCTCGCGCAGCTCGACGACGCGGGTGGCGAGGTCGGCGACGAAGTGCCGGTCGTGGCTCACGACCACGACCGTTCCGGTGAACAGCTTCAGCCCGTCGAGGAGCCCCTCGATCGACTCGATGTCGAGGTGGTTCGTCGGCTCGTCCATCACGAGCACGTTGTGCTTGCAGAGGAGCAGCTTGGCGAGGAGTAGCCTCGCGCACTCGCCCCCCGAGAGCGCCTCGGTCGGCTTCAGCGCCGCCTCGCCCGAGAACAGGAGCCGCCCCAGGATGCCGCGGATCTGCTCCTGGGGGGCCTGCTTGTCGAACTGGTAGAGCCACTGGAAGGCGTTCATCCCCTTGGCGGACTGGCCGAGGGCCTCGTGGTGATCCTGCGCGAAGTAGCCGACCGAGGTCTCGTGACCCCAGCGAATCTCTCCCTTGTCGGCCTCGTGGGTCTCCTTGCGAGTGTCCGCGTCGAGGTCGGGGGCCGCGCCGACCATCAGCTTCAACAGAGTCGATTTCCCGATTCCGTTCGCGCCGATGACCGCCAGCTTGTCGCCGCGGTTCAGGTTCAACCCGAGCCCCTGGAAGATGACCTTCTTGTCCTTCCCCTTACCGAAGGCCTTATCGACCCCTTCGATGCGGAGGACATCACGCCCGCTCGGCTTCTCGATCTCGAAGCGGACGAACGGCCGGATCAGGCTCGAACGCTTCAGCTCCTTCACCTCGAGCTTCTCGATCTGCTTCACGCGCGACTGGGCCTGCTTGCTCTTGCTCGCGTGCGACCCGAACCGGTCGACGAACTGCTGCAGGTCCGCGATCTTCTTCTTCGCGGACGCGTTCTGGGCTTCCGCCCGCGCCCTGTTCTCGTATTTCGCGTCGACGAAGTCGTTGTAGGTGCCCGTATAGACGGTGATCGTCTGGTAGTCGACGTCCGCCACGTGTGTGACGACCTCGTTGAGGAAGTGGCGGTCGTGGGAGATGACCACGAGCGTCCCCTTGTACTCGTCGCAAAGGAAGCGCTCCAGCCAGCGGATGGAATCGAGATCGAGGTGGTTGGTGGGCTCGTCGAGCAGCAGCACGTCCGGCTTCCCGAACAGGACCTGCGCGATGAGCACGCGGAGCTTGTAGCCCGCGGGCAGGGTGTTCATCTTCTGCTCGTGCTGGGCGGTCGGCAGCCCGAGGCCGGTGAGCAGCTCCGCTGCGTCGCTCTCCGCGACGTAGCCGTTCTCCTCCGAGATCGTCCCCTCGAGCTCTCCGAGGCGCAGGCCGATCTCGTCGGTCACCTCGCCGGCGAGGAGGGTCTCCTTCTCCTGCATCGCGGCCCAGAGGGCCTTGTTGCCCATCATGACCGCGTCGAGCAGCCGCTCCTGGTCGTACTCGAAGTGGTTCTGCTTGAGCACGCCGAGCCGGAGCGAGCCCGGGATGTCGATGGACCCGGTGTCCGACTCTTCGTCGCCGGCGAGCATCTTGATGAGGGTCGACTTGCCTGCGCCGTTCGCGCCGGTCAGGCCGTACCGCTTGCCCGGGTCGAACTGCATCGACACGTGCTCGAAGAGGATCTTGGGGCCGAAGCGCTTGGTGAGGTTTGAGAGGAGGATCACGGCGCGCGCCATTTAGCATGAGTCGTGAGGATGGGCGATCAGGACGAGCGAGCGAAGTGCGAGCGACCGCGTACGCGGCCGGCCTGCGATGCACGGCGCCGCCCGTGAGCAGGTCGCCGATGCCGTCGAGCGCCTCGACGCTTCCTGAAGACACCTGCGTGTCACGAGGATTCGCCGGCTGGTCCCCCGTCAGATCGTTGGCAGGCGCAAACGTAGGCCCTACACTCGTAGGCTCTCGTGAAGGACGCCTCCTTCTACGTCGGCGGTCTGCTCGACCTGCCCAAGCTCACGCAGCCCGCCGATCGCCGGGCTGCGTGGCGTCAATCCGTGGCGGCGCTTGCTCGTGCGCCCGTCGACGACGGTCCTGGGCCGCTCGAGGGGCTTCACCCCGAGGCGTTGCTCCTGGGCATCCAGGTTGCGATCGACGGGGGCTTCGTCGACGACCTCGACTGGCTCTCGACCGCTGCGGCGGGGTGCGCGCTCTACGAGCTCGCGTCCGCGCTCCCCTTCGGGAAGGAGAAGCGGGAGCTGGGCAGACGCGCGCTGACCCGCCTGCTCGAGGGCGACGCCGAGACATTCCTCGCGATCGCTACGCGGATGGCGCGTTCGACGGGGAAGGGGCTCGGATCGTCCGGGGTACGAGCCAGGGTGGCGCTCGTCGTGGAGCTGCCGATCGGGCTCGGGATCGACGCAGGGCCGCTCGCGCTCGCGCTCGCCTCGCGAAGGGATACCGCTCGAGAGTGGCTCGAGACGCCGTCGATGGGCTCGCTCCCTGCCCGGCGACTGGCGGCGCGCCTCCTGGAGCGTGCCGCGCGCGAGGCCTCGCGACGAGCGTCCCAGGGGGACGAGCACCCGCTCCGCGCGTTTAGGGTGGACGCGGTACAGCGTGCATGGGCGCGCCTGCTCGCTGACCGGGAGTCGCTCGTATGGCGTCACGTGGCGGTGGCGCGCGGGCTTCTGGGCCCGTGGGTACCGGATCTCCAGAAGGAGATCGAGGCTGGTCTCGACCCGAAGCTGTCGCCGACCGAATGGCGCCGCGCCGCGACGTCGATCGCGGCGCAGGTAGCGGTCAATGCCCCCGTAGCGCTCCGGCTCCTCGATGCCGGCGTCGCGAAGGGGGCGCTCGATCGAGATCCAGGCATCGGGGCCGCGCTGATCTGGGGCGTCGCCCGCGCCGCGGAGGCGGAGCCCGAGGCGGCGCTCCTTCTCATCGAAAAGGTCGTGGCGAAAGTCCCGGCGCAGTCCGCGGAGGCGGTCATCGATCTGGGCTGGGAGCTCGGGCCGTCGCCGCTCGTCGATCGCGCGTCCGCGCTCGTGCTCGAGGCGATGTCCGAGCCGTCCGCGAACGCGCGAGACGACGGCGAGTCGGCCCTCATCCACGAGATTCTGAGGGACCTCGACCGCGAGCCGCGCGAAGACGAGCCGCTCCGGCACGGGCTCGCGAGGGTGCTCTCGGCGTTCGCGAGCAAGGGAGCCAGGGCCGCGTTCAACCAGGCGGCATCCCTCATCGACGTCGCCCGCGCGGTCGTCGATTCGCTGACGGCCGTGAGCGAGGACGATGATCAGGCGAAGGGGCGCGCCGGCTCGATGGCGAGGAGGACATCGGTCGCCGTGCTTCGAGACCTCGACCTCGGTCTGATGGAGCGTCACATCCTCTATGACCTGCTCGCGCTCGGAACGAGCTCCGAGCACGTCCACAAGCATGTCGAGGTGGTTGACGACCTGCGCGAGCACATCGCGGAGTGGATCCTCGTCCGCGAGGGGTCGCCGCTCGTGCTCGACCTCGGCGGCGACGGTCACGCGAGGGTGACGCAGCCGATCCTCAGGCTCCAGCGGCTGCGCGCCCTGCTCCACCTGCTCGACAGCGACGTGGGCGACGCGCACGAGGATGGAGCGCGGGCCGCTCGGCTACGTGACCGCTGGCGACGCGTTGCGAAGGCGCTCACGCTGCGGTTCGAGGAGGATCCGCCGTCGCCGCTCCGGCGAACCACGGTCGCGGCGCTCGCGCGCGCTGCAGATGCGCTCGTCCGGGGCGGGGCGTGCGGGCCCGAGGACGTGCTCCTCGTGGCGGCCAGGGAGCAGACGACCGCGGGCGATTTCGAGACGCTCTCCGAGGCGTCGATGGACCCCGACCTGGTGCACGTGCTCGGCCGCTACGCGAAGTTCCTGCGAGCCACCGGGGATCCGGCCGCCGGGTCGCCCAACTCGAAGCCCGCGCCGAAGTCGGCGCCGACGATGTCGCCGACGACGATCGACCCCATCACCTTGAAGGGGCTGGTTGCGCTCGAAGAGCTCGCCAATGAGGTCATCCCGGATGGGTCAGGCCGGCGGGAGGTGCTTCGGACCGTCCTCACGCGACTCACGGCCGCGCTGAGGATCATCGCGGGTGCGGCCTCCCTCCGGATGCTTGCCGGAACGACGACGAGCGACGCCGAGGTGGTCTCGATGCTCGAGGCCGCACTCTCGTCCCTCACGCAGCTGTGCATCGGGGCGCGCGCCCGCCTCGAGCCGATGTCGGACGACGCGCCTCCTCCGTCGACCGTGGGCGAAAGACCGCTCGCCGTCGCGGTGTCGCGCGTCCTTTCGGGGACTGACCCCGTGCTCGACGAGGATGTCGTCATCGCGTGGCTTCGAGAGCTGGGAAAGCGAGTGCCGCTCGGCATCGCGAAGGTCGTCGCTGCTTGTGTCGACCGCATGCTCGAGATTCCCCTCGACCGCTCGTCGATCGAGCTCACGCCGGTACAGGTGGCGGAGACGAAGCTCCCGGCATGGCTTCCGCCGCACCGTACGCTCGGGGGGTTCTACGTCGTGCGGCCGCTCGGGGCAGGGGCGGTAGGATCGGTATTCGTCGTTCTCCGGCTCGAGGATCGCTACGACCAGACGGCCGAGCGCTTCGCGCTGAAGGTGCCGGACTACTCGGCGAGCGCCGCCCGCAGCCTCTCCGAGGCCCAGTTCCTCGCGATGTTCCGGGACGAGGCGTCAGCCCTGATGGCAGTGCCCACCCACGCGAGCCTCGCCCGATTCGTGACGTTCGACCTCGCCGCGAGACCGAAGCCCATCCTCGTGATGGAGCTGGTCGAGGGGACGATGCTCGAGCGCATGATCGAGTCGGCGACGTTCGACATGCCGAAGGCGCTCAAGGTCCTGGACGACGTGCTGGCCGGGCTCGAAGCCATGCACGGCGTTGGCGTAGGGCACCTCGACCTCAAGCCGTCGAACGTCGTGCTCCGCCGGGACGATGAAGCGGTGCTGGTGGACTTCGGGCTCGCAGGTCGGAAGGTCCGCCCGGGCTGCGCGAGCGGGCCCTATGGTGCGCCGGAGGTCTGGGGCATCGTCAGCGGCAACGGTCCGGCGACGCCGATGCCCGTCGACGTCTACGCGTTCGGATGCCTTGCGTTCGAGACGCTGACGGGGCGCGTCCTCTTCGACGCCGAGAACGAGACGGAGCAGATCTCACGGCACATCACGCACGACGGCCTCCCGCCGATGCTGCGAGGCCTCGGGGAGAACAAGAAGCTCGCGGCGCTCGTGGAGACGCTCTTCGCGACCCTGCGCCGCGATCCGCGCAACCGACCCTCCGTCCCGCACCTGCGGGCCCAGCTCCGCCGCATTGCGCCCGATCTCTCGCGGCTGCGCTGGCCGCTAGGCGCGATGTCGTGACGCTCGAGGATCCTCCCGCGCTCGACGGATCCGATTGCGTGGAGTGCGGGCGGTGCTGCCATCACCCACCGCAGACCGTACAGCTCCACGAGAATGACGAGGCGCGGCTGACGAGCGAGGAGCTCGCTCGGCTGACGGTGATCCATCCGCGTCCGCCGCACTTTCGCTTCATCGTGAACGACGAGGACCGGTGCGGGGCGCTCGATGTGAGCGTGCCGGGGAGGTACCCCTGCGGGATCTACGAGAGACGACCCGACGGGTGCAGGACGGTGGAGCCGGGGTCGCCGTGCTGCCTCGAGGCGAGGAAGCTCGGGCGGCTCGGGACGAGCGTGAAGTTCACTGTCTCGCGCGACTGAAACGGGCTCGCCGACCTCTACTCCGCCTCGTAAGGCACGCGGACCTGCTTCACGCTGATGCCCATCGGTGACGATTCGATCCATGTCGCGTGCGCGACGGCTTCCCCGCCTCCGACCGGCGCTTCCCCTACGCTGCCGACGTTGATGATGCGGACATCGCCGATCTCGCGTTCGAACGGAAGGTGGCTCATCCCGCACACGACGACGTCGGCCGGGTCGTCGCCGAGCAGCGCGTTCATCTCTTCGTCCGTCAGGTCGTCCGAGAGCTCCACGGTCGGATCGCTCGGAGAACCGTGGACGAGCAGCAGCTCTTTCCCGTCCTCGAGCGGAATGCGGACGTGGGTCGGCAGCCGTTTCAGGCGTTCCAGGATCAGGTCGCCAAGCTCCGTGCGGACGGCGCGCATCCTGTCGAGGCGCCGGCGCTCGTGGTCGTTGGTCGCGTGAAGATCGCTCGGATCCAGGGTCGCCAGCGCCTTGTCGGACACGCCCTGCACCATGATCGCCCCCGCGCTCGCGAGGCGTCGCCACGTCTCCAGCGGCTCGGGACCGGGAAACACGATGTCGCCGGCGACGAGCAGCTTGTGGAAGGCCTTCTGCTCGGCCATCGCCAGCACGGCCGACAGGGCCCTGACGTGCCCGTGGATGTCGGAGATGCAGAGGAGGCGCATGGCAGGAGAGAAACTAACCGTCCCTCTCTGGGATGGCACGTCCGTTCGAAGGGTTTCGAAGGAATCGCGGCTGCGAGGCCCAGGAGGGCAGGGGACGTGTGGCCCGTGGAGTAGAGTCGGGGGGCCGTGACCGTGAGGATGCCCGCGAGGAAGAGCCATGTATCAGGCGTCATCCTCGCGGCCGCGTTGCTCGCCCTGCCCGCATGCGAGAGAGGTTGCGCGTGGAAGTACCTGGGCAAAGCAGGCGTCGGCCGACCGGTCGCTCCCGGAGGCGCGCAAGGGCCCGGGCTCGCTGCCGACGAGATCGACTGCCCGGACGGCCTCGCGAGATGCGTCGCGGGCGTCGTCGAAACGTCGCAGCTCGCCCGCCGCCCGCGCGTCTGCCACGGCAGCACGGAGACGTGCGAGTGCCCGTGGACGCGGTCGGAGCGCTGCCCGTCCGCATGCATCGCCGAGTCGGTCGTTCTCTCGGTGGGTTCCGGGCGCGCCGCTGCCCAGCTATGCGCCCCCGCGCCTGCAGAGCCGCGATTCGCCCGCCCGAGCGCGTCGGGGATGGCGCCGCCGCCGAACGAGGCGGAGCGAAGCCGCTGCGACGAGGGCGCCGCGTTCGTGTGCGAGGCGTCTCGCGTCATCGACTGCCGGGAGGGGAGGGTCCTCGGCACCTGCGTCGGAGGGTGCGGGCCGGACCCCGCGCTGGACGCCGTCGACGGCCCGGCGCTCGCCGCGCTCACGTCGCTCGACGTGCTCGCGCTGCTGTGCGCCCGCTGACATTGCTGTCGTGGTCGCTTCACGCGGCTGTGGCTGCGCTTGACAGGGGCACGGGTCATACGCGCGTCGGACGCTACGCAGTGAACGGCGTCACGCTGCCGGAAATGTGACGCGCCGAGATGGCCCTGGCACCATTCGATCCGTCATCCCGTGCGCGTCCTCGCGGCGCTCTCGAGGACGTTTCCATGCGCGCGCAAGCTCGCGCGTGGAGGGTGCAGGTGGCTCGCGGAGAGCGGCCTTCGCGTCCGTCGGGCGGTCGCGTCTTGCGTAATGCAGGACGCAGCTGCGTCCGTGGCGTCGATGTTCGAGTTGGCCAGGCGTTTGCTTAGAAGAACCGTGTCGCCCCTCAGGAGGGGTGTCCTCATGAAGAAGCAGTTCAAGTTCGGTTCGGTGCTCGCGGGTCTGATGGGTCTGACCTTGTTCGGAACGACGAGCGCGGACGGTCTTGGCGTCGCATCGGCAAGCGCGCGAGAGCCCGTCGCCGCCGACCTCGCGAACCGCGACGGCGAGCTCGGCGCGGCCGCCGGCGCGAAGACCGTCGTCCTGGCGAACCTGGGAGTGAAGCCAGACGCGGTTCACGCTCCTGCCGGCGCCGTCGATACGGCCACGATGTCTTGCCCCACCGGCATGGTGGAGGTGGAAGGGAACTACTGCCCCTACGTCGAGCAGAAGTGCGTGCGGTGGCTCGACCCCGAGAGCAAGATGCGCTGCGCCGACTTCGAGCCGGGCAGCTCCACCTGCGTCGGTCACTCGGTCCACAAGCACTTCTGCATCGACCGCTTCGAGTACCCCAACGTCGCCGGCCAGAAGCCGGTCGTGATGAAGGACTGGTACGAGGCGAAGGCGACGTGCGAGGGCCAGGGGAAGCGACTCTGCGGCGACAGCGAGTGGACGCTCGCCTGCGAGGGCCAGGAGCGGTTGCCCTACCCGTACGGTTACGCCCGCAGCTCCGAGGCCTGCAACATCGACAAGCCGCACCTCGACGTCGACGAGCACGCGATGGCCGACGCTTCGCGGCGCGACGCCGAAGTGGCCCGTCTCGACCAGCGCAGCGCGTCGGGCGACCACGAGGCCTGCGTCAGCCCGTTCGGCGCCTACGACATGACCGGTAACGTCGACGAGTGGGTCGTCAACGAGGGGGGCAAGCCCTACAAGAGCGGCCTCAAGGGCGGCTACTGGGGTCCCGTCCGGGACCGCTGCAGGCCCATGACGATCGCGCACAACGAGCTCTTCGAGTTCTACCAGATCGGGTTCCGCTGCTGCGGCGAGGCGGGCGGCGGCGCAGGGGCGGCGGGGGCGGCAATCCCTGGTCCGGCGCACGCTGGCGTGACCGGCAACGCGGGCCACGCTGCCCAGAGGGCGATGCTCGCAGGGAGCTAGTTCGCACCGCCCCAAGCTCGGGCGGTGTGAAGGAGTGCGGGCCGCGGGAGCGGACCGCGGGGTCTCGGGGCGGAGTCCCGGCGAAACAGGCAGTTCCGTCCGACGAAGTCGGGGCCGAAGGGCTGCCAGGAATCCGGCAGGATTTCTGGCGAACGGAGCTAGCCGAGCGGTCGCGCGCGACACCGTGGTAGACGGTCGCGTCGTGGGTCTGCTGCTGTCTCTGGTCGCTGGCCTGGTCGGCTGCGTCCCGTTCGCGGACCTCGCGACGCTGGGGGTGCCTCTTGCTTGCCTGGCGGGGAGTGTCCTGCGCATCCGACGCGCGCATGTAGAGGACGCGATGGCGGAGGCGGGGGTCCAGTCTCCCGGCCAGAGCGCGTGGGAAATGTACGCGTCTCTCGCAGCCGGAATCGTCGAGCTCCTCTGGCTCGCGGGCGCTGGACGCCGTGACCTCTCGCGGGTGGTGCGGCTCGATCCCGACTCGCAGACGCAGCTGGACGAGGTCTTTCGCAAGCGAGACGGAGCGCCGCCCCCGGCAGCGGTCTTCGGCGCGTCCCATACAGGCAACTGGGAGCTCGCTGCCTGCGCGATGGCCGCGCGGATTCCGATGTCCGTCCTCGTGAAGCCAGTGAGCCTCGGGGTGCTCGATCGATTCATGACGCGCGTCAGGGCGCGCTACGGGGTCGGGCTGATCTCCGGCGAAGGGGGGCTCGTCGAGGCGCGGCGGGAGCTGGAGGCCGGGCGCGTCGTGGCCTTGCTGGTCGATCAGGTGCCGGTGCGCGAGGCAAACGGAGACTGGTTGCCCTTCCTCGGAAGGGCCGCGCTCACCGATCGGGCACCCGCCGCGCTCGCAGCCACCGTCGGCTGTCCGTTCGTGGTGACGGCGTCCCGTCGCGACGCGAACGGCGAACACTGGCTGCACGTGCTGAGCGTGAAGCGGCCCCCCGCTCGCGGACGCGCTCGCTGGATCGAGGCGGCCACCCGCGAGGCGACGATGGAGCTCGCAGCGTTCGTCGAGCGGCACCCTGATCAGTGGCTCTGGCTTCATCGACGCTGGAGAGATGCCCTGCAGTGATTGCGAGTGATTGCGGAGCGCAGTCACGGCACATCTATGTGGTGCAACTGGAATCCGCCTCGCGGGCACGCGCCGGAGACTGATATCGTGCACGGTCGAAGATGAGACGTCGCTCGCCACGCTCCGTCCGCCTCCTCACCGTGGCTGGGTCGCTCGCCGCGTGCGGCGCGAGCGCGGCCTGCGACGTACTGGTCGGATTCCCGGATGCGCCGGTGTTCTCCGACGGCGGGACGGACGGAGGGCTCAGCGACCTCGATGCGACGGCAGGCCACGACACCGGCCATCCCAGGGATGCGAAGGCGAGCGACGTCACGCTGAAGCTCGACGTCGCGAAGCTCGATGGTCCGCGTCCTGCGGAGGCTGGCGTGTGCGTCACCGGAGCACAACGCTGCGTCGGACAGACGTTCAGCGAGACGTGCGTCGCAGGCGAGTGGAGCCTTGCGACGGCCTGCGCGAGCGGGATGTGCGGGGACGCCGGGTGCGTACCGCCGCTCGTGCCCGCGAGCTGCAACCCCCCGAACGGCGCGACGGCCGGCATCACCGACTGCGGCGTCAACCTCTCGGGCGACTGCTGCGCGAGCGAGCCGGTGCCGAGCGGCGCGTACTACCGGACGTTCTCGTACATGCCGGGGCCCGGGATGACGACGGTCCTCGGGGGAGAGGCCAACATGGCCAGCGTCAGCAGCTTTCGCCTCGACGCGTACGACGTCACCGTCGGTCGCTTTCTGCAGTACGTGGAGTACATCACCGGCGGCGGCGCGATGCCCGCACAGGGCTCCGGCAAGCACTCCCACCTGAACGGCGGAGCTGGGCTCGTCAACCTCTCGCCCGACGCCGGGACGAACGAGCCCGGCTGGCAAGCCGCGTGGAATGCGTACATCCCGTCGACCACGACAGGTTGGATGGCGTCGATTCTATGCGCAGGGACCGCGAGCACCTGGGGCCTCGGCAGCGATCACTACACGGACCCCATCAACTGCGTCACCTGGCCGCAGGCGTACGCGTTCTGCATCTGGGACGGCGGGTTCCTCCCGACCGAGAGTGAGTGGGAGCTCGCCGCCGTCGGGGGGAGCTCGTACCTCCAGTACCCCTGGGGCCAGATGGCAGAGGCGACCGCCGCGTTCGTGATCGAGGACGGGAACTATCCGGGGTCGTCGCCGGAAGGCGGGGTGGGGACGTTCCACATCGCACCGGTCGGTACGGCGAGCTCCGGCGTCGGCCCGTACGGGCAGCTCGACCTCCTCGGCGACGTCCAGGTGTGGACGCTCGACAGCTATGCGACGCCTTATGCCGCGGCCCCGTGCGCCGACTGCGTGGTCGCCCACGCCGACCTCACGACGGCGCGTTCGGTCCGCGGAGCCAACTACCTCGCCGTTCCTGCGGCCGTCCCCACGGCGACGTTCCGCTCCGGTGCCACGCCGACGACCGGTCTCTCCACGCTCGGCTTCCGCTGCGCGCGTGCTCCCGCGGCTCCGTGAGTCGACGGTCGAGCGAGCCCCGGTAGACCTTGTCGCGGCGCTCTTCCGCCGCTAGACCGCGGCCATGGAACACACCAAGGACCCGCTGGTCATCGCCGGGCGATCGTTCGAGAGCCGGCTCATCGTGGGCACCGGCAAGTATCGCGACACGGCAGAGACCGAGGCGGCCATCGACGCCTCCGGCGCCGAGATCATCACGGTCGCGCTACGACGGGTCGATCTGAACGACCGCTCGAGCGGGTCGCTGATGTCGCTCCTCACGCGACGCGCGAAGCTCACGACCGACGGAACGACCGCAGGTGCGGAAAGCCAGCGCCGGTGGACGCTGCTTCCCAACACCGCGGGGTGCTTCACTGCGGACGAGGCCATCCGTACCCTCCGTCTCGCGCGCGAGCTGGGCATCGCCGACCTCGTCAAGCTCGAGGTGATCGGCGACCCGAAGACGCTCTACCCCGACAACGAGGAGACGCTCGCCGCCGCGAGAGTCCTCGTCAAGGAGGGCTTCACGGTCCTGCCGTACTGCATCGACGACCCGATCCTCTGCCGGAAGCTGGAGGACGCCGGCTGCGCCGCCGTGATGCCGCTCGCCGCGCCGATCGGGAGCGGGCTCGGCATCCGGAACCCTCACAATCTGTCGATCATCATCGAGCACGCGAAGGTCCCCGTCATCGTCGACGCCGGGGTCGGGACGGCCAGCGACGCCGCCGTCGCGCTCGAGCTGGGCTGCCATGGCGTGCTGATGAACACCGCGATCGCTCACGCGAAGAACCCGGCGCTCATGGCCGCGGCGATGCGCGACGCGGTGCGTGCGGGTCGGATGGCGTTTCTCGCCGGGCGAATGGGCAAGAGCCGGTACGCGAACGCGTCGAGCCCGACCGCGGGGCTCATCGAGTAGTGCGCACGCCGCGCGTCCTGCTCATCACCGATCCGCGCTTCGCCGACGAGGTGGTGCTGCGCGCGATCGATGCAGCAGGTCGCGCGCTCCCGTCCGGGGACTTCGCCGTTCAGCTTCGCGACAAGGCGCGACCGGATCGCGCAGGCTGGGCGAGCCAGCTTCGCGAAGTGACCCTCGCGCTCGGTGTTCCGCTCATCGTGAACGGGGACGTCGCGCTCGCGCGAGCCGTCCGCGCGGATGGTGTGCACTTCGGTGGCGCAGCCACGGACGACGAGGTCGCGAGCGGCGAGCGGCTATGGCGATCCGTCGCGGCGCACGCGGACGACGATGTGGCGCGGGCGTGCGCGAGAGGGGTCGACGCGGTGCTGGTCAGCCCGATCTTCGCGAGCCCGGGGAAGGGGGAGCCCCGAGGGGTCGCGGCGCTGAGATCCGCAGCCGACATCGCTCGCGCGCGCCTCGCCGTCCTCGCGCTCGGCGGCGTCGGCGAGCGCGAGGTCGATGCGTGCCGCGACGCGGGGGCGGACGGCATCGCGGTGATCCGGGCGTTGCTCGACGCGCCGGACGGGGCCGTCGTCGCGGCACAGATGGGCCGGGCGTGGCGATCGAGCAGCCAGCACCGCGCTGACTCCACCTGATTGGCGCGAGACGACTCGGCGATGGTCGCAAGACACCTCGCCGCGGTTCGCACGCCCTGTGCGGTTGCAGGCCGGGCGATTCCGTGAGAATTCAACCCGCGGGAGGCGATTTCGCCATGACTCGTCCAGGTTCGATCTTCGTCATCCTGACCGCGGGGCTCGCCGCCGCATGCAGCAGCAGCAGCCCAGCCGACGCCGGCACTGACGCAACGCCCGGGCACGACGCGACCCACGACACGGGCCATCCGTCCGACGCCGGCCAGCGAGACGCCTTCCACGACGCGAACGCGGACGTCAGCCATGACGCGAGCGTCAGCCAGGACGCCGGCATCGGGAAGACCTGCGCCCTGCTGCTCCTGTGCGACGCACCGTGCTCGACGGCCGCGTGCACGAACGCGTGCTACGCGCAGGCGACCGGCGTTGCGCAGGGGCTCTTCAACGCCTTCTCCAGCTGCGTCACCGCCGCGTGCGCAGACAGCGACGCCTCGAGCTGTGACCAGGGCGCTGCCACGGGGGCTTGCGCCTCTGGCCTCGAGGCGTGCGAGCAGGACAAGACCGTGGCGCCGCCCGACCCGGACGGCGGCGCGGTGGTGGTCCCGACCAGCGACGCTGGCAGCCTCACGAACTGCGGCCAGTACCTCAGCTGCGTGGCGGCCTGTAAGGGCGACGCCGGGAGCTGCGCGTCGACGTGCGCGGAGCACACCACGCTGGAGGCCAAGGCGCTCGCGAGTGTCCTGGATTCCTGTCTGGCCATGGCGTGCCCGAGCACGGACGGCGGCCCGTGCGCGATGCCCGGCCTGGCGTGCAACGGATGCATCGTCCAGGTCGAGCTCGCCGAGCCCGACACGTGTGCCGCGCCGTACATCGCGTGCAACGCCGACACGAGCAACCAGCCCGACGGTGGCACCAAGCCGAAGGGTCTCGTCGACGGCGGTGTGTTGTCGACGATCGTCACGGGGCTCGACCAGGCCGCCAGCTCGATCGTGGCGTCGGGGGGATATCTCTACTTCACGCAGGTCATCACCGGCGGACCGGTGCTGCGGATCCCGCTCGTGGATGGAGGCACGATGAGCCCGCTCGGGCCGCCGCAGCCCACGCCGGTGGGCCTGGCCGTCGACGCCAACAATGTCTACGTGTGGAACACGGGATCGTTCGCGCTCAACTCCGACATCAACAACAAAGACGGCGTGGTCACGCAGGTCCCGCTCAACGGCGGAGCGGCGATCACCCTCTTCACGGGCATGGAGGTCCTCTACGACGCGCCCTACCTCAACTCGGTCGCCGTCGACTCGAAGAGCGTCTACTGGGTCGCGGGCGGGGCGGGCAACGACGGCACGATCATGCGTACGGCCATCGGCAGCTCGAGCCCGACGGCCATCTATTCGAACCAGCAGATTCCGATGGCGGTCGTGAGCGACGGCACCAACGTGTACTGGACCGACCTCGGCACGTACGACTCGGCAGGCGTCGCGAACAACGACGGCACGGTCTGGCAGGGGTCGGTCAGCGGGGCAACTCCTGCGATCAAGCTCGCCTCGAACCAGCCGTCGCCGTACGCCATCGTCGTCGACGCCACGAGCGTCTACTGGGTGAACACCGGCATACTCGGCGGTGACAACCTGCCCGCGCTCAACAGCGGCTCCGTGATGAAGGCGCCCATCGGAGGAGGGACGCTCACCACGATCGCGACCGATCAGGGCGCGCCCATCTCGATCACCATCGCCAACGGCACGCTCGTCTGGGACGAATATGGCCTGAGCGAGCCCGGGCTCATCATGACCGCTCCGACGAGCGGTGGGACGCCCGTGCCGCTCGTCGTCGGCCTCGATGACCCGGGCGCCGTGACGACCGCGGGACACACCGTCTACTGGGGCAACGCCAACTCGTCTCCGACGAACGGCAGCATCTCCTCGTTCACGCCGTTCTGATCCGCGCGGCTTCGGTCGACGACCTGGGGCCTGCGGCGGTCGGTCGATCGCGAGTCGGTCGTCGTCCTCTCGCGCTCGGTGGTCGGTCCGGTGGTTCCGCCTTTTGGGCAGACAGGGACGGGAGGTGCGCCGCACTCGTAGTGCGGTGACGTGAAGGGAGGCGAGGGAGGCGCTGCCTGTGCGAGGGCGGCGCCTCCTGTCGCCGACCTCGAGCGCGCTGACTGAAGGAGGCTGTCCGGAAACCGGGGCCCCCCGCGCGCTACGCCGTGAGCTTCTGCACCACCGCGAGCAGCTTCTCCGCCACCAGGGGCTTCATCATCCACGCCTTCGCCCCCAGCGTCCGCGCCTTCGCCAGGAACTCGGGGCGCCCCTCCGACGTGAGCATGATGACGTGGAACGACATGAGCCCCTGGTTCTTGAGCTCGGCCAGGAGCTCGAGGCCCCCCATCTCGGGCATGTTGACGTCGCAGATCACCAGCGAGAGGGCGGGCGTCGCCTTCACGTGCGCCAGCGCCTCGATGCCATTCTCCGCCTCGAGCACGTCGTAGCTCGCCGCACGGAGCGTGTCGCGCACCTGCTCGCGGACCACCAACGAGTCGTCGATCACGAGCACTGTCTTATTGGCCATCCGCATCCTCGTCGAACAATGTGACGCTGCCTTCAAGCGCCGGCGGGGGCAGCGTCCCGATCCGGGTCTTGCCGTCAATCTCACCAGGAATGTTCACGAGGAGCTCGACGCCGTTGACGTGGTCACGCGAGCCCAGCCTCACACGGATGTTCGTCGGCGCCGCAAGCTCGCGCAGCGCGGCATCGCGGGTCAGCGCCACAGGGCGCCCGAAGGCGACGCTCGTGCCGCTCGCGGCGAGGCGGTTCATGATGCGGCCTGCAAGCTGGTTCATCAGCTCACGAATCCAGTCCCGAACATAGAGCCAGTCGCCGAACGACGTCGGTGAGAGCACGGCGACCTTCGTCGCCATGGGACGGCTGGCGGCGACGAGCGCGAACGACGTGACGATCGCGAGCTTGCCCGGTGACGTGGGAGCCAGGACCCCCGCGACCGGCCCTAGCCTCGCATCCATCACGGCGGTCACCGCCGTATCGACGGTCATCGCTTCTGGCAGCCCCTTCGCGGTCAGCTGCGGATCGAGGACGACCCCGTAGGCTCTGAACAGCTCGACGGTACAGTCCGTGACCAGCTCTCTCAGGTTTCGCGTCATCGGACCACGGCGTTTCGCACGGCGACGAGGCGCCAGCGGAAGAATGGCCTGCTCCCGCGCCGCGCGTCAATGGTGCCCGCCGCATGCCGTGGGTCAGCCGCTTGTCGCGCAAGGTCAATGATTGGCCTCGCCCGAGGTCGTATCTCCATCGCATGACAACGCTCGCAACGCCGGTCACGCCGACTCACCGCCGCCACTACAAGGACATGGTCGGGTGGGACCGCTATCAAGCATTCTTCCCCGAGGCCATGCGCTGCGCTCCAGGCACCACGCCCGAGGAGGAGTGGTGGTCGTGGAACGGGCTCGACGTGCACCTGGATCGGCTCGCCGTCCCCACCTCGAAGCTGAAGGTCATCGTGCTGCACGGCGCCGGCGCCTACGGTCGCGTGATGGCACCCGCGGCGGTGCTCGCGCGAAAGCACGGGTGGGAGACCGTGTCGCCGGACCTCCCGGGCTACGGGCTCACGACCGTTCCGAGCGCCCGCCTCGACTACCCGCTGTGGGTCGAGTGCGTCTCCGCCCTCATCGACGCCGAGCTCGCGCGGGACGGCCGGCCGGTCGTGCTCTTCGGGGTCAGCCTCGGGGGGCTCCTCGCGTACCAGGCCGCCGCGCGCTCCCGGCGGGTCGTGGGTGTCGTCGCCACCACGCTGGCCGACCCGCGCGAGCGGGAGGTCCGTGGAGGTTTCGCCCGGACGAAGCTGCTCGGCACGGCGGGCGTCTGGCTGCTCGAGAACCTCCAGGCCGTCACCGACGGGCTCCCGATGCCCATGCGGTACATGTCGCGCATGAACCACATCTCGAACAAGCCGGCGCTCTCCGCCCTCTGCGCGGGCGATCCGCTCGGCGGCGGGAACTGGGTCCCTGCGCGGTTCCTCCGCACGCTGATGAGCACCGCTCCCGATATCGAGCCGGAGGACTTCCGCGTGTGCCCCGTGCTGCTCGCCCATCCGGGAGTCGACCACATGACCGACATCTCGCTCAGCCGACGCTTCTTCGACCGGCTCGCAGCTCCCAAGCGAATGGTGGTCCTCGAGGGCGCGAGCCACATGCCGACCGAGCAGCCTGGCCTCGATCAGATGGAGAGGGCGGTCGTCGAGTTCACCCGCGCCATCGAGCAGACGCTCCCCGGCGCGACGATGTCCTGACTCTCCGCGCGCTCCGCTTCGTTCCCTCACCCCAGCTCTCGAACCTGAACAGGACCTTCATGCTCTCCACCATCATCTTCGCCATGGGCGTCGGCCGCATCCTCCTCGGCATCGCCCCCTTCATCGCCGCGCGGCCGAGCGCTCGCATCCTCGGGTTTCCGATCGATCACGACAACCCGACGACGCGCCTGATGGCGCGGTTCTTCGGCGTGCGCGACATCGGGCTCGGCGTCCTCATCTTCTACGGGCTGCGGCATCCCGAGACGCTGCCGTTCCTCATCGTCTTCAATGCCCTCACGGACTTCGGTGATCTGTTCGCGATCGGCATCCCGCTGCTCCGGCGCCAGGGCATCGACCGTGGTGCCTGGACCTCGGCCGCGTTTGCCGCGCCCGCAGGAGCCGCGTGGCTCACCGTCTTCTCTCAGTTACGGTGACCTGACCCGATGAAGCGCGTCCCCTCAGTGAGCGTGATCCTCGTCCGGCCGCTCGCGCTGGCGCTCTCGAGCTCCGCGGCCGGCCTCGCCGAGCTCTGGAGAGAGACGGACCTCACGCCCGCCATGCTCGCCGACGCGGACGCGCGCGTGTCTCCGTCCCAGCTCTGCGTCGGCTGGGCCGCCGCGATCCGGCTCACAGGGGACCCGACGCTCGCGCTCCGGATCGCCGAAGCGACGCCGGCCGGCGCGTTCGGGATCGTCGAGTACATCTGCCGATCCGCCCCCACGCTCGGTGACGCGCTCACGCAGTGGTGCCGCTACCTCCGCATCCTCGACGACGCGGTCAACGTCGGCCTGGTCGACCTCGGCGCCTCGACGGCGCTGCGCGTCATCGAGGAGAGCGAGGCTCCCGCCCCCGCGTCACATGAGCTCTGCTTCGCGCTCGTCGTCCGTCATGCGCGTACGATGCTGCAGGGTGACCTCCGCGTGAAGGAGGTCGCCTACGCCCACGACGCGACGGCCGCGCAGGCCGCGCGACATCGGGCGTTCTTCGACGCGCCGGTGCGCTTCGGCGCCGAGCACACGGAGCTCGTGCTCTCCACCGACACCCTCGCCGCCCCGCTCGTCACCGCCGATCCGAACCTGCTCGCGATCCTGCGACCGAGCGCAGAGGAGGCGCTGGCGCGCGAAGCGGTGACCGCGCCGCTGACCGACCAGGTCCGGCGCTCGCTGCGGACCGCCCTGCGAGACGATGACGCCCAGCTCGAAGCGGTGGCGAAGCGGCTCGGCGTGACTGGCCGGACGCTGCAGCGCAGGCTCAAGGACGAGGGGACGGTGTTCCAGACGCTCCGCGACGAGCTCCGCAAGGACCTCGCCGACCGCTACCTCGGCCAGGGCATGTCGTTCGCCGAGATCTCGTTCCTCCTCGGCTTCTCGGAGCCCAGCGCCTTCTTTCGCGCGTTCAAGCGGTGGACCGGGCTGACCCCTTTCGAGCGTCGTCTGGAGCTGAGCGGCGCCTGATTCGAGGGCGCGCTCACCTCACGAGCGCGCGGGTCTCCCCGACGTCGAAGACCCAGAGTCGGTCGGCTTCGAGCGCGTGCTCCTTCCAGTAGGCGCGGATCCGATCCGGCGGCTCTCCGAGCGGCTCGTCGGTGAGCTTGAACGTCCCCCAGTGCATGGCGCAGAACGTCCTCGCTCCGAGCAGCTCGAAGGCCGTCGCGGCGTCGTCCGGGTCCATGTGCTGGCTCTTCATGAACCACCGTGGCTCGTAGGCACCGATGGGGAGCATCGCCCAGTCGATCCGCGGGAACCGCTCGTGGATGGCGCGAAAGACCTGCTCGGAGAGGGCCGTGTCGCCCGAGTGGTAGCTCGTCCCCTCGCTCGACTCGTACACGAAGCCGCCCCAGAGCCGCTTGTTCCTGTCCCACGGCACGCGCATGGACCAGTGCTGCGCGGGCACGAGCGTGATGCGGAGATCGCCCACGGTGTGCGTCTCCCACCAGCCGAGCTCGACCACGTTCGGGAGCCCGATCCCGCGAAGCAACTCTCCGACGTCCCGCGGGACGATGTAGAGCGGCGCCGGACCCAGCTTCTCGAGCGTCTCGAGGTCGAGGTGGTCGTAATGAGAGTGGGAGACGGTCACGACGTCGAGCGGCGGCAGATCCGCGAGGGCGACGCCCGGGGCGGTGAGGCGATGCACCGTCCCGAGTCGCTCGCGCCAGATGGGGTCGGTGGCGATGAGCTTGCCACCGAGCCGTTGCACGAACGTCGCGTGGCCGATCCACGTGAGGTGCGGGGTCAGCGCGCGGAGGCCGGAGCCGTCGTTCGCCCGCCGCGGAGTGACGAAGGGGACGGCGCTGCTCTTGCGGATCCGGCCGGCGAGGCGGTCTCCGATCTGCCACTTGACGATGTCGCCGAACCCCTTGTCCGGGGTGGTGCCGTCCATGTTCTTGTAGAGCATCGGTCCCGGTATGACATGGGAAACGCTTATCGTGTACGTTCGCGCGCATGACCGCGCAGCCCGTGCTCGAGCCCGGCCACGTCGTCGCCGGTCGCTACCGCATCGAGGCGCAGATCGGCGCCGGCGGGGTCGGCTCGGTGTACCGCGTGCGGCACGTCCACACCGACGAGGTGCTGGCGCTCAAGGTGCTCCAGACGCACGCGCTCAACGACGCCGACGCGGTCGAGCGATTCCGCAAGGAGGCGCGGGTCACGGCGCGAATCGCGAGCGAGCACGTGACGCGCGTGACCGACGCCGACACGGCGAAGGACCTCGGCGACGCGCCGTTCCTCGTGATGGAGCTCCTCCGGGGCAACGACCTCACCCAGGTCATCGCGGCGCGCGGCCCTCTCCCGCCCGCGCTCGTGGTCGAGCTGCTCCAGCAGGCGGCGCGCGCGCTCGACAAGGCGCACGCGATCGGCATCGTTCACCGAGATCTCAAGCCCGACAACCTCTTCCTCACGCAGCGCGAGGACGGCACGCCCTGCGTGAAGCTGCTCGACTTCGGCATCGCGCGCATCACGGACGCGGCGCCGAGCAGCATGAAGACGCAGGCCGGCATGGTCTTCGGCACGCCTGGCTACATGGCCCCCGAGCAGATGACGGGCGAGGCCGACCTCATCTCGCCGGCGACCGACGTCTGGGCGCTCGGCCTCGTCGCGTATTGCATGCTCGTGGGGCAGGACTTCTGGTCGGCGCCCACGCTCGCGCAGCTCTTCGCCACGGTCCTCGCCGGCCCGATTCCACGGCCGAGCGACCGCGGGTCGACGCTCGGCGAGGGCTTCGACGTCTGGTTCGCCCGCGCCGTGGCGCGCGATCCGAAGGAGCGGTTCCAGGCGGCGGGAGAGGCGGTCGCCGCGCTCTCGTCGGCGCTCGGGCTCCGTGCGTCGTCACCCCCGGTAGGCCTTCCGCCGCTCGACCGTGTCCGCAGCGTTCCACCGCCAGCCGAGGTGTTCGTGGCCGGCGCGGCGACCGCAAGCGTCGGACCCGGTGACCGCCGCCTCTTCGTCGCTCTCGCCGTCGGCGCGGCGGTCTTCGTGGTCGTCGTGGGCACCATCCTGGGGCTGCGCGCGGGCACCGGTCCAGAGCCTGTCCCGGTCGCGCTGGCGTCTCCGTCCCAGTCGGCCGCACCTCCGCCGTTGCCGTCCGCCGCACCCGCCTCGGCCGCCACTGCGCCGCACCCCGTCGAGACCGCCGACCCTGTGGCGCCCTGGGCGGCCGTGCACGAGTCGGCCACCGCGCGACCGGCCGACCCGGTACGACCCTCGCGCGGGGGCGGCCGCCGGGACCAGCGCGAGAGACTCGACGTGCTGCAGCGGCTGTGCGATCAGGGCACCGTCACTGCGGCCGAATGCGCGGCAAAGCGCCAGGCGATCCTCCGCGGCGACCCGTAAGCCCCATGCTCCTCGCTCGCTCGCTCCTGTCCGGTCGTCCCGTCCGCCTCCTCTGCGCCGCCGTCGCGCTCGCCCTCCACGGCTGCGTCCCGCCGCCGCCGAACGTGACCAGCGTGCCCGCCGCCGGCCTCTCGCTCCGCGTGCACATCTTCGGGTCGTCGGCGGCCGACGTGAACGACGCCTTCATCGCGGCGCACAAGAACACGCCGGCGTTCCACGTCGTCAACGAGGGGGGGGACGGCGACGTCCTCGTCGGTCTCGAGAACGACTCTCCTCTGTGCGTGCCGCCGACGGGCCTGTGCTCGTTCAAGGTGGGCTACCGCGTCCGGAACAACCAGGGCGAGGCGGTCGCCTCGACGACCACGACGATCACCGCGCAGTCCGACCACTGCGGGGGCCTCTGCGCGCAGGCGATCAACAACGTCGTCGTGAGGGTGCTGCAGGAAGCGGCGGCCGGCCTCGCTGGCGGCCCGACGGAGGATTCTGCGGGCACGAAGGGGGCGAAGGGGCACGCGGCTCCGAAGGCGTCGCCGGCGATCTGCAGCATCGCGGCGGGGCCGCACCTCCAGAGCGAGGACGCCGAGGCTCGGGCGGCGCAGGTCGAGGTCCTGAAGCGACTCGGCATCCTCGAGCCGAGCGAGTACGACTGCCTGCGGAAGGCGTATCTGAGCCGCCTGTAGATCAGCGAGCGTGATCCCGGAGCACGGGGTGTTTACCCCACCCCTCCGGCTCCCCGCCCCGCAGGGCAGGGCGGGGTGAACGGCGTCCGAGCGCGAATCAGCCCTGACTCACGACGTACGTCGATGGCCCGCGTACTCCAGGATTGCGCTCGCTGATCCAGGTCAGCGACTCCGCGTCGCCTACTCCGCGTCGGGCGGGTGGTTCTGCGATGGCCGAGCGGCGCCGCGCGCCACCGGAGCTTCGCCCTCGCCCGTCTGGTACCGAACCCCGAGGACGCGCTGGATCGCGTCGTGCGTCTTCTTGCGGAAGTAGGCGTTGCTGAAGCTCATCGCCTGCGACGGGTCGAAGTAGGGGTTCTTCAGCTTGCCGAGCTTGACCAGCATGAGGACCTGCTCCGCGACGCTGACCGGGCAGCCCTCGAGGCGGAAGACGTCGTCGTTGCGTGACTGCCACATCCGGTAGTTCGTCTTCACGATCTTCTTGAAGATGTCCTCGTCCTTCACGTGGTGAGGGCTCTTCTTCGAGCGATCGACGTAGAGGCTGTCGACCGAGACGTCGTGGTCGTGCACCTTCCCGTGGTAGGTCGCGCAGTCGCCGATGAGGACGACGCGCTCGCCAGGCGCGGCGTCGATCGGTCCGTCGTACGCTCCGAAGACGAGGTGCGTGCGCGGCAGCTTCTTGTCGGTGCCCGTGTCGAAGAGGCGCATGATCTCGATGGCCTCCTCCATCGCGCCCGGGCAGCCTCCCCAGCAGTAATCGACCGTGTCGCTCGGCGGAGGGCCGGCGTGCGCGACGAGGTTCGTCCCCTTGAAGTACTCCTCGACGCGCACCAGCCCGACGCGGAACCCGTGCGCGCGCTGCTTGGCCTGGTCGAGCGTGAGGTCGCCCACGATGTCGATCGCATTGAGGTCGACAGGGCCGAAGCCACGCTCGTACGCAAGGCGGATGTGCGCGACGCTCAGCGGGTCGAGGCCGATGATGTGGCAGCACACGGCGTCGAACGCGACCTGGTTGTTCCCCATCGCGACGAGCTTGAGATCGAACGGGATGGGCGTGAGCATCCGCCCCTCACCGGCGATGATCCCGTCGATCGCGATGAACTGGGGCTGCACGATGTACTGGAGGTCGGCGACCTTCTCGTCGAGCTTGTGATCGTGGTCGATGAGGCGGTGCCGGTCGTCCTGGATCCCGATGTAGTTCTTCATGCTGAAGGTGACCGTCGTCCAGGGGTGCGCCTTGAACTTCGGGCAGTTGACGAAGAAGTCGGCCTTCGCCACCGGCTCCGGCGTGAAGATGGAATCGCGCAGGCGGGCAGGGTGGTAGAGCGGGACCTCGACCTGCCTCTCTTCGTCGAAGCGGTAGAGCTTCAGGCCGGGGACGCGCTTCGCCATGGCGTCGTATCCCGCCTCGGAGAACGCGAAGCGCGTGGGCATCGTGATGCCGCACCGCTCGCCGACCGCGAGCTCCTGGAGGTCGGGCTTGGCCCGCTCGCGGAGGGCGCGCACGACCCCCTCGATGAACTCGGGCCGGGTGTACGCGTGCGGAAAGCGCGCGCCCGAGGCGACGACGTTCGGCTTCACGAGGGTGCGGCCGAACGGGCGCAGGCCGAGGTGGTCGAGCCCATCGCGAACGATGCCCTGGATGACGTTGACGTCGTACGCATCGCAGTGCCGGAGGATCACGGTGGGGCGCGTCATGAGAAGGAGCGTAACCCGTGCGACCGTCGATTCAATGCGGTTCGGTCTCCCGCGTACGCTCGCGTCCGCAATGAGCGCGGCGGATCGACTACCCTCGAGGAAGGCCGATCCATGGCGACGACTCGCACGTTATTGCGCAACGGAGCGCGCCACCTCATCGAGGAGGCAGAGACCACCTGCTTCCTCGACGTCGTGCGCGGGCCGCTCGGCATCCACTCCGCGGCCCGCGGCTGCGGAAACGGCGTCTGCGGAGCGTGCCGCGTCCTCGTCGAAGGGGAGATCGTCAACGCGTGCATGATCACGCTCGCCGACGTGCCGGACGGGGCGCGCGTCGAAGGCTTCGAGGATGTCTGCCTCGAGCCGGCGGCGGTGACGGCGGTCCTCGCGTTCACGGCCGAGCGGCCGACCCGCTGCACGCTGTGCGTCCCGGCCATCGGCGTGACCGCGGCGGCGCTCGCCCGACACGGGCAGTCCGGCGACGAGCGCGCCATCGACTCCGCGCTCGAGACCGCCGCGTGCATGTGCACCGGACGCGCGTCGCTGCGGAGGGCGCTCCTGGTGCGAAAGGGCTGAGGCTCGGCGACCCGTCGAGCGCGTCCGTTTCGATCGCTGCCACCGATCGAAAGGGGGAGCGTCTCCCGGAAACCATCGCTGCCACCGATCGATAGGGGGAGCGTCTCCCGGAAACGATCGCTGCCACCGATCGAAAGGGACAGCGTCTCCCGGAAACGATCGCTGCCACCGATCGAAAGGGACAGCGTCTCCCGGAAACGATCGCTGCCACCGATCGAAAGGGACAGCGTCTCCCGGAAGCGATCGCTGCCACCGATCGAAAGGGAGAGCGTCTCCCGGAAACGATCG
>Ga0302279_10000103_pt1 | contig 116138 bp, 105 predicted proteins | sample III_Bog_N3_3_FD_194541 | JGI IMG/M metagenome (GOLD analysis project Ga0302279, IMG submission 194541) | Peat permafrost microbial communities from Stordalen Mire near Abisko, Sweden - III_Bog_N3_3 | ecosystem: Environmental > Terrestrial > Soil > Wetlands > Peat | place: Sweden: Abisko...
TCCTCCAGGCGCTTCGTCTGGTCCTCTGTCAGGTCAACCCGCCCAGCATGTGCCATGTCGCCCCTCAGTATCAGGTGCCACGAGGCGAGGATTTGTTACAAGTATTTCTGGCGGCCTACACTAGGATGCGGGTGACTTCGCTTCTGGGGTGCGGACTGGGTAGGCTCCGGGAAGGTTGGCCGCGGGCGCGCTTCCAACTCGCGGCGGGTACGCTCCATTTCCCCAGCCAACTGCTTTTCGTCAGGCAGCACCGTCTGGTATTCCGCGGCGAGCACCTTGTTCGAAAGGTTGTCCAGGGCGTAGCGCGCCTCCTCCGCTCCTTTGGCGACGCGAAGGATCAGGCCGACGGGCGGATTCTCGCCCTCGCGCACCCAATGCTCTCGGGCGTAGTTCAGGTAGAGGTGCATCTGGCCGGCATCGGCATGGCTGAACCGGCCGGCCTTGAGATCGATGACCACCAGGCATTTCAGCCGCCGGTGAAAGAACAGCAGGTCCACCCGGAACCAGGGATCATCCAGCCGCAGACGGCGTTGGCGGCCGACGAAGGCGAAGTCATCACCCAGTTCGAGTAGGAAGTCCGTCAGGTGCTGGATTAGCGCGACCTCGAGTTCGGACTCGGAATACTGGTCATTGAGGTTCAGGAACTCGAGGACGAACGGATCCTTGAGGGCCTCCTCGGGGGTCATGCGGTCGGCGGGTTTGGCCAGCGCACCCTGCTGCAGCAAGGTGGCCTTGTCGCGGGAAAGGGCGGTGCGTTCGTAGCACTGACTCTCGATCTGGCGGTCCAACTGGCGCACTGACCAGCCGCCACGGAGGGCCTCGGTTTCGTAAAAGGCTCGGCCGGCCGGATTGCGGACCGCAAGCAGGCGGACATAGGCGGACCATGGGAGGGGAAAGCGATGGGCGAGGGTGGCCAGGTCGAATAGTGCAGACGGTGTCTGCACTATTTCCTGCTCCGGCCAAGCCATATAGAAAGCCTTCATTTGAAACAGGTTGCGCCAGCCGAAACCCCGGCCAAAGCGGCAACTCAGGTCTGCGGCCAGGTGCCGGACCAGCTCCTCGCCGTACTCCGCCCGATCAGCCCCACCCTGCTCACAGGCCACGATGCGCCGCCCGATCTCCCAGTACGCGGCAGTCATGAGGGCATTGACGCTGCGGGCGGCGGAAGCCCGGGCGGATTCCAGCAAGGTGACGATGCCGGATTGGATGTCCTGGTAGATTGCGGGGCTCAGGCCCTTGGCACGCAAAGGTTCATCCGGATGCCGGGCCATACCGTCCCCCACCTGAAGCAGGAGTGCACCTGGGGACACATCGGTTCATCCCGGTTTTTTCCCGGGTTCACGCGGGCCAGATCCGTGTCCGAAACCTTAGGATTCCACCCATGCGGCCGGCCTGCACTAGACTGGCAGGATGACCGACGCGCCGCAGGCACCCAGGGGAGCCCATCTTCCGGCCGGACCATTCCGGCCCCGGCCGGGAGGCAGGCCATGAGTCCCACCCAGAGATGCGCCATCCTGGACCTGAAACCGGCCCAGATCGCCGTGGGCCTGCTGGAGATCGAGCACAAGATCAGGCAGTTCGCCCACCTGTCCCGGGACGCCTTCCACGACTACAGCGCGGCGCACCCGGTGCCGGTGGTGCTGTCCGATCACGGACTGTACATCATCGATCACCACCACCTGTGCCGGGCCTACCACGAACTGGGCCACAGCCACGTGCAGGTGGCCATCCAGGCCGATTTCAGCGACGATCCGGCCGGGTTCTGGGCGCGCATGGAGGCCGCCCACTGGGTGCTGCCCCAGGACCAGTTCGGCGTGCGCCACCCCTACCACCACCTGCCCATCGATATCCGGGGCATGGCCGACGATCCGTACCGTTCCCTGGTGTGGCGGCTCAAGGAACTCGGCTACTGGACCAAGGCCGCGGTGCCGTTCGCCGAGTTCCAGGTGGCCAACTTCTTCCGCGCCATCGTGCTGATCGGCAACACCAAGGCCTCCTTCGAGCAGGGGGTGGCCGCGGCCATCGCCTTCCTGGCGGCCACCCCGGACGACCGCCTGGCCCAGGTGCCGGGCCTGGCGCGGGTCCCCGTCCAAGGCGCGCCGGACGGCCCCGGCGCCCCGGACCCCTCCGACCCCGCGACCCACTGACCCAGGAGCGCGCCCCATGGCCACCCCGTTCGACTGCCTGTGGAACCCCGGGGACGGGAGGATCCTGCTGCGCCTGCTCCTCGCCGCGGCCGCGGGGGGGATCGTCGGCTGGAACCGGTTCCGGGCCGGCAAGCCCGCCGGCATCGGCACCCACGCGCTGGTGGCCATGGGCGCCGCGCTGTTCGTGGCCGCGCCCATCCAGTGGGCCGCGGGCCAGGACCCGGCCGCGGTCACCCGGGTCGTCCAGGGCATCGCCACCGGGGTGGGCTTCCTGGGCGCGGGGGAGATCTTCCGCGATCTGCAGCGGCCCGACCGGGTGCACGGCCTCACCTCGGCCGCCGCCCTGTGGGTGACCGCCGCCCTGGGCATCGTCGCGGGCTGCGGCTCCGTGCTCCTGGTATTCGCCGCCACCGGCATGGTGGTGCTGGTCATCCTGGGGGCGCCGCACCTGGAGCGCCGGGGCAGCGCCACCCCCGGAAACGGGCCGCTCTGATCCCCGCGCCGATGCCTCCCCTGCCCCTGCCCTGGGACCCGGCGGTGACCCGCCGGGCCCTGCTGCTGGCCCTGGCGGCCTGGCTTTCCTTCGCCATCGCCACCCTGCTGCACGTGCACAACGCCTACTGGGCGGCCATGCCGGTCTGGGTCATCTCCCAGCCGGCCCGGGGGGTGCTGCTGGAACGGGCCGTGTTCCGGGTCGTGGGCACCCTGCTCGGCGCCGCCGTGGGCTTCGCCATCATCCTGCTGCCGGGCCCGCCGCTCCTGCAGGCCGCGGCGCTGGCCCTTTGGATCGGCCTCAACGCCGGTACGACCCATGTGCTGCGGGGCGTCCACAGCTACGGCGCGTTCATGGCCGGCATCACCTCGGCGGTGGTGGTCATCCCGTCGCTGCTGGCACCCGCCGGCTTCGAGGCCATCGCCGCGGCCCGGGTGCAGTGCACCCTGGTGGGGGTGATCGTCGGCAGCCTGGTGCTGGCCCTGCAGACCCCGCCCTCGCCCCTGGCCGCCTTCTATGCCCAGATCCGGGCGGTCTCGGCGGAGGCCGTGGCCTATGCCGCCCGGGTCCTGCGCGGGGCGCCGGTGGAGGACGGCCGGGAGGAACGCCGGATCCTGGGCCACGTGAGCGAACTGGAAGCCTCGGCCCGGATGCACGCGGCCGGATCGATGGCCGGCTACCGGCGCCTGGGCCACGTGGACCTGCTGGTGGTCGGCTCCCTGTCCACCATGGCCGCCGCCCAGGCCGTGCGGGACGGGCACAGCCGGTTCAGCCCCGCCCTGCCGGAGCGCCTGGAGGCCATCGCCGCCCACCTGGGCCGGGACTGGCACCGGCCCCTGCCCGCCGAGGCCCGGCAGTTGCCCGCCCTGGACGATTCCGGTCTGGTCCGCCTGGACCGGGCCCTGGGCGAGATCCTGGCCGCCGACCAGACCCTGGCGGTGCCCACGGGCCTGCCGCCCGAGCCGGGCACCGGCTGGCTGGCCCCGCACCGGGAATGGAAGCTGGCCTGGAGTTCCGGGCTGCTGGCGACCGGGGCCAGCTTCGCCGCCGCGGCCCTGGCCCTGCGCCTGCGGGTGCCGGCCATGGGCCTGGCCGCCCTGGGGGTGTGCGTGTTCACCATGGTCCTGGGCGGCATGGCCCTGCCCCAACGGGTGGCGCCCAAGCTGTTCGCCGGGGTGCTGCTTGGCGTGCTGGTGGCGGTGGGCTACCGGCTGCTGGTGCAGCCGGCCATCACCAGCCACCTGGGCCTGCTGCTCAGCCTCGCCCCGTTCCTGCTCGCCGGGGGCTTCGCCCTGGCCCATCCCCGCTCCGCGCCGGTGGGCCTGGACGCCTGCATGTGCTTCCTGATGGCTTCCCAGGCCGGCAACCCGGCCGTCCACGACACCGCCCGGATCCTGCGCGATTCCGCCGCCCTGGCCCTGTCCGCCGGGTTGATGGCCGCCCTGTTCATCCTGCTGCCCCGCCGGCCCCAGCGCCAGGCGGTGGACGCCGCCGCCGTGATCCGCCGGGACCTTCAGCGGATCCTGGAGGCCGGCGGAGACACCGGCCCGGCCCTGTGGCGGGCCCAGGGCACGCGCCAGATCCTGCGCCTGTCCCTGCACCTGGGCCGGGCCCGGAAGCTGGGCCGGCGCTGGCCCCGGGGCCTGCTGGCCACCCTCAACCTGGGCCAGGCCATGATCGATCTGCGGGAGGCGGGCATGCCCGAGGCCGTCCGGGTGCTGCTGGCGGCCGCCCTGCGGCAGCGGATGCGGCCCGGTTCCGCCGCCGAGGCGCTGCGCGCCCTGGCCGAAGCGCAGGCCGACACCGAGCCCCGGCGGCTTCTGCTGGGCCTGGCCGACGCCCTGGCCCAATCCGCCGATCTGCTGGCGTTCGGGCTGCCGGCCAGGAACGCCGGCCGAACCGTGAGCGCCTGAGGCGCTCAGACCGGGTAGACCACCCCGGTGAGCTGTTCGGACACCTGCCACAACCGGGCCTGGGCGGCCTCGTCGTGGGAGCGCCGGTTGGAGCGCACCCGGTCCGGCCGGCCGACCAGTTCGAAGCAGCCGGTGGGACCGTAGAAGGCGCCGCCCTGAGCCCGGGGGTCCAGCGCCGCCCGGAGCAGGGGCAGCGCGCCGTACCGGGCGTCCTGGCTCAGGAACCGGCCCAGGAAGCCGGTCAGGCATTTCTCGAGGCCCGACTGGAACGCGGTGCGCTGCAGCCCGGTGCGGGCCCAGCCGGGATGGGCGGCCACGACCAGGGTGGCCTGCCCGGCCCGCGCCAGCCGCCGCTGCAATTCGTAGGTGAACAGCAGGTTGGCCAGCTTGGACTGGCCGTAGGCCGCCCAGGCCCGGTAGCCCCGGCTGAACTGCAGATCGGCAAACTGCATGCGGCCGAACTTGTGGGCGGTGCTGCTCATGGTCACGATGCGCGCCCCGGGGGTCGCCAGCAGGCGTTCCAGCAGCAACCCGGTGAAGGCGAAATGGCCCAGGTGGTTGGTGCCGAACTGGGTCTCGAAGCCGTCGGCGGTGGTGCCGGCCGGGGATGTCCGTTTCGTTCCAGGAAGTGCGGGTTCGGCAGCAGCAGCGCATGGGCGGATCTCCGGTCTGACAAAAAATCATTTTATGTCAGTTCGCCCATGGTTGACGTTATGACGTAATTTGTCAAGCAGCCGTGGCCGTCCCATGCTTACAACCAGACAGGCGGCTGGAGCATCCGACCCTGCAGGCTCAGGGCGGCACTCTCGCGGGAATACCGACTGGCGGCCCTACTGGGGTTCCCGGCCGGCAGCGCCTCGGAAGGCCACGAGACTGCCAACCTGCCTGCGATCAACTTCAGCAGCTCCGGGGTGGAACTGCGCCGCTTTGGTCTGGGCCGTACCCAGGACATGCCGACCCCGGGGCCAATGGACCCCGCAGAGCGAGCGCCACCCATGGACACGAGCCTGCAGGAGAGGTCGCCTGCGTCAAACACAGCGGGCATTGGCGGCCCTGCAAAGTGTTTGGATCAATCATGCGTTTGCCATGATGTTCAAATTAATGAATTAAAATAATAATGAAATTTAAAATGTTCGAAACCTTTTGGCATCACCTCGCAGTTTCACCATAAGAACACAGGTCATAAGGAGTGTGACGTTATAAAATTGTTATTACCTGATTGCAAGCCACCAGAATCCATGTTTAAAATCGCATTTCATTTCAGCGATTTGGTCCTTTGGGTCGGCGATAATTATTTTTCATGGGGTTTATGCCTTATGCGTACCTTTGTACAATACTCATTATTTGTGATTGCAGTGGGAGCAATTTACCTTAAATGGTGCCCCCAATATTATTGCCCAAGATGCCAATGCCTGTTGCCCCGCCTTCAGTTCAGGAAGAAACCGTCACTTAGAATTCTGTTTTTGGGTGGATGGCGCTGTCCAGAATGCGCTGCAGACATTTCCTGGACGGGGAAGCTTTTGAAATGAAATATATATTATTTTTTGATTTTTCCGCTCAACCCTGGGCTTCCGTGATGCCCCATATGAAGGAGAACATGATGAAATTCATGGATGCTGGTTTAACTCAAATTTATGATGCCCAACTTGCTCACATTCACGGTGGGCAACCGGAGCCTCTAGGCAATACGGATCCCAAGGCACTAGGGGCAGCCATGGGCGCAGGTGCAGTCACGAGCGGTCTTGCAGCTGCTGCAGTCACAGGGGGCCCTGGATGGCCGATGGGCGCAGTCGGTGGAGCGCTCATGGGAGGCATATACTACACCGGTGAGAGATTGCTCACCCCGCCACCTCCCCAACCACCTGCTCCAGCCCCATCGTGGGCAGATTTCAGGAGGATGGATCAAAAATAGATCATACCGTAAGTGCAAGCTTTGAGTCTTTATGAATGGCATGCCCCCATTTCTAATTGGGGGTTATGCTATTGAAGAGGTGTCATTCTTGCACCGGTGGGTCGACATCCCGTTCAGGCCCTAATGCCAGAATTGATTGGCGCGGCGCTGGCGGCGCATTGGGTGGAGGACGGCCGATACAGCACAGTCCACTACCCGGCCACCGCCCCGGCCTGCAGCATCTTTTCCCGGAACAGCTCCGGCACCGGCAGCTTGGCGTGCTGGTGGAAGTCGAACATCACCAGGACGTCGTGCACCTCGGCCACCGCCTCCCCGGCCCCGTTCAGCACCGTGTGGCGCATGTGGAAGCTGGTGGTCTTCAGGTGGTCGATGCGGGTGCGCACCGTCACTTCGCCGGGGTAGTACAGCTGGCGGCGGAACTGGCAGCTGGTGGACGCCAGGATCGGGCCGATGCCCCGGGCCGCGTGGAAGTCCATCATGCCCATCTGCTCCAGGCAGTTGAGCCGGGCCGTCTGGGCATAGCGCAGGATCGCCAGGTTGTTGATGTGGCCGAAGGAATCCAGTTCGCTCCAGTCGATCCGAAGCTTCATGCTGGTCACCCCTGCATCCATGCGCATCCCCCGGGCGCACCGCGCCCTGAACCATCCATAACGGCCGGCAGGGCGCTTGTCAATGCGCCACGCCCCGCGGCCGGGGTGGCCCGACCCCGCCCGACCGCGGCCAGATGCCCTTTTTTTTTATATCACATTGACACCGGACGCCATCCGGGTGCACAACGGGACCACCCACACAAGGCGGACCCCATCGCGCGCAGCGATAGGCAACAGTCATGAGCATGGACCTGCGCACGCTCGCCGCTGTCCTGACCCTGGCCTTCGGCCTACAGGCGGGGGTGCTCTGGATCCAGTACCGGACCAGCCCCAGCCAGCCCGGGCTGGGCTGGTGGACCGGCAGCAGCGCCGTCCTGACCCTGGGCTTCCTGGCCAATGGCCTGAGGGCCATCCCGCGGCTGAGGCCCTTGGCCATCCTGGTCAACGATGCCTGCTTCATGGCCGGCATGGGCCTGGTGGATCTGGGCGTCCGGCACTTTTTCGGACGCCCGGTCCGGCTGCGGGTGCCGGTGGCCGGCATCGGCGGGGCGTTGCTCCTGGCGGCCTGGTGGACCTTCGGCGACGACAATCTGTCGGCCCGCCGGGTGTTGTTATCCGGCGCGGTGGCGTTGTTCGCTTTCCTGGTCGTCTGGGAACTGCTGCGCCACCGACGGCGGCCCGTCCCCAGCCCGGAGCTGCTCCTGGCGCTGCTGTTCAGCGCCTACGGCGGCTTCTTCCTGGTGCGCGCCGGCGCCGCCTTCCGGGCCAGCCCCGCGCCGGAGCTGTTCCAGGCCGCGCCCATGCAGACCCTGACCTACCTGGTGGCCTTCGCCGGGGGCCTGCTGTGGAACTTCGGCTTCATCCTCCTGCTCAACCAGCAGCTGATCGCCACCAGCCGGGACGCCCGGGACCAGCTCGAGGCGATCTTCCGCACCAGCCCGGACGCCGCATTCGTCGCCCGGGTGGACGACCACCGGGTGGTGGAGCACACCCGGTGCCACACCGAACTGCTGGCCAAGGCCGTGGGCCTGGCCGGCCAGTTCGAGCGGGACCAGCTGCAGCTGGGCGAGCTGTTCATCTACCTGGCCCACGAGGTGGTCGCCCAGCACCTGTTCCAGGAAGATCGCGCGTTCTTCGCCTACCTATGAGGGGGGACCGGCCGGCTCCGGCGGCAGCCCCGCCTCGGCCTCCCGCAGCAGGGCCCGCACCCGGGCATCCTCCGGGCCCTCGGCCAGGATGCCGAGGCAGCGGTCCATGGCCGCCTGGAACCGGCCGTGCGCCAGGTCGATCCGGGCCAGCCCCATCAGGCCCGGCTTGTGGAAGCCCTGCTGGCAGCCCGCCGTGAACAGGGCCTCGGCCCGCTCCAGCTGGCCCAGGTGCATGAAGCAGTCCCCGGCCCGGGCCAGCACCTGGGGGTTCGGGGGGCTGTCGGCGCCCAGCGCCAGGACGGCCTCCCAGAACGGCGCGGCATCCTGGTAGCGGCGCTGGCCGCGCAGGGCGTCCGCCAGGCCGAACAGCACGTGGGGGTTGTCGGGCTCCAGGACCAGGGCCTGGCGGAACCGCGCCTCGGCCAGGGCGAACGCCTGCTGCTTGCGGTGCAGGTTGCCCGCCAGGGTGAGGATGTGCACCAGGCCCGGGTCCAGCTCCAGCAGCCGGTCCCAGTAGCCCAGGGCCTCCGCGGCGCGCCCGGCCTTGAGGCACAGGTCGCCCAGGGCGGCCAGGGCGTGGCGGTACGCCACGTCCTGGTCCAGCGCGTCCCGGTACAGCTGCGCGGCCTGATCGATGCGGCCGAGCTTCCGGCAGGCGTCGCCCATGCGCGCCAGCAGCGGCGCGGTGGGCGGCCACACCTCCAGGTAGGCGGCCCAGGCGGCCAGGGCGCGGACCGTGGCGCCCTGGCCGCGCAGGGCGTCGCCCAGCCCCAGCAGGGCCCGGGCATGGACCGGGTTCTGGTCCAGGATCGCCAGGTAGGCGAGCTCCGCCCCGGGAAAATCCCGGGCCTTGCGCTTGCCGTCACCGAGCTGCAGCAGGTTGCGGATGTCCATACAGGAGCCATTAGACTCGCATCGCGCGTCCGTGGCGAGCCGGAACCGCCTCCCGGTCATTTCACCGAAAGCTCCCGGAACGTGCCAAAGCTGAAGCCTTCCGGCGTCACGCAGGTCACCACCACCCTGGCCGTCCCCGCCTGGTTGAAGGTGCCTTCCAGGGCGATGGACTGCTCGCACTTCCCCCGCCCCTGGAGGCGCGCGGTCCGGGTGCCTTCGGCGTCGATGAAGTCCACCGGGTGGTCGAGACAGGGCACCCCGGGCCCCGCCCCCAGGTCCCTGAAGCCCGGCTCCTGGACGGAGCCCAGCAGGGTGGTCACCATTCCGTTCGCGAGGTTGATCGAGCGCAGACTGTTGCCATCCACCACCACCAGGAGCCCCTGGGTGGAGTGGTTGATGATGCCCCTGAGATCGCTGAAGTGGGCCATCCCTTGCGGATCATTGAAGGTGACGCGCAGGGGATCCAGATCGTCGTGGTGGCCGGGCGCCCCGGTGCCGAACACGGTTTCGCCCCGGCCATCGCCATGCAGCCTGCGGATGGCGTGGTTGCCGGAATCGGCGACCAGGAACTCGCTGGCCGGCGGCCCATCATCGAAGTACGAGGTCGGCAGGGCCAGCACGAAGGTCGGGCCATGGAAGCGGGCCTCGGTCAGCCTCCCGTCCCGGAATCCGGGCGCTTCCGCCTGCCCCCAGCAGGTCTCCACGGACGAATCGGGGTAGGCGCACCGGATGATGTGGCTGGCGGCATCGCTCACCACCCACTTGAAGCGCGCGCCCAGCCGCGCCATGGTGGCCGCGTCGAAGGCGGAGGGCCCCCCCAGGGCCAGCCCGAAGGGGGCGTTGAACCGCACCGGGCAGTCGAAGCCCACCACCGGCTCACCCGGGTCGTTGTTGAACCAGCGCCCATTTCCGACCCGGGTGGCCGGCCCCCGCAGACGGTCCGGGACCGTGGTGCCGAAAGGCAGATCGGTGGGGGCGTGCAGGAGCGGCCCCAGATTGCCCCAATCGAGGAAGTCCCGCACCAGGTCGGCCACCTGCCCGGGCAGCTGGGCCAGGGTGGGGGCCGGATCCACGATGAAGGTCACCTGGGCGAAGGCATCGCCATACTGGGCCCGGATCGTATAGGGCGTGGCCTCTTTCACCGGGGGGGCGGTGAAGCGGACCGTGCTGTCCCCCAGGTCTTGCAGCATCTGGACCCCTGGATGCGGCAGGGCCACATTGCCCAGGCGAAGCGACCATACGGGCATGACCCGCTCCGGCGTGCCGTTGACGAACGCCAGCAGTTCGAAGGCAGCCCCGGGGGCCACCGTGGCCGGCGGCTGGTGACAGCCGCCTGGAGCGCCGTCGCCCCACCCACGACCAGCAAGGCCGCCGGGACGGCCATGGCGCGCACGGAGCGAAGGCTGAAGGCAGGTTGCATCAATGGCTCCCAACCCATATTTATTAAAATTTAATTTAATAGAGCGTCCGGTCAAGCCGAAATTGAGCCACGGCCTGGCGCATCGGTCAGCCTACACTGGAGGGCCCCCGAGCCCGCCGACGCCAGCCCCCCGGAGCCGCCATGTCCAGCCCATCCAGCCCGTCCACCCAGCCAAGCCCGGCCATCCGGTCGCTCATCCGCACCATCCCCGACTTCCCCAAGCCCGGGATCCAGTTCCGGGACGTGACCACGCTGCTCCGGGATCCCGAAGGCCTGCGGCTCACCATCGACACCCTGGCCGCCCGGTTCCGGAACCAGGGCATCACCAAGGTGGCCGGCATCGAATCCCGGGGCTTCATCGCCGGCGCCGCCCTGGCCTACCAGCTGGGCGCGGGCTTCGTGCTGGTGCGCAAGCCGGGCAAGCTGCCCGGGGCGACCCTCAGCCAGGCCTACCAGCTGGAGTACGGCGAGGACCGGCTGGAGCTGCACGTGGACGCCCTGGTGCCCGGCGAGCGGGTCCTGCTGGTGGACGATCTGATCGCCACCGGCGGCACCGCCGAGGCGGCCGCGAGCCTGCTGGGCAAGGCCGGCGGGGCGATCGTGGGTGCCGCCTTCATCATCGATCTGCCCGGACTGGGCGGCCGCCGGCGGCTGGAGGCCCTGGGGCTGGACGTCTTCGCCCTGTGCGCCTTCGAGGGGGACTGACCGGCCCGGGGCCCTCAAAGCGGGGCCGGGTCCCGTCAAAATGATTGAACCGATCCGAACGGCAAGGCCAAGCCCCTGGTGGGGCTGGGCCTTGCGTTTCGGAGCGGGAATTGCATAGGGGTCCCCAGGCTGCGCCCGGTTGCGGAACGCTGCCCGGGGAGCTGAGGGTCAGCCTTTCCGGGTCCGTTCCGGGCCCCGTCAGGCCCCGAGGAGAGCACCCACATGAGCGGCGGAATCATTGAACCCCTTCTATCCCCCGATGCCCTCAACCTCCACCGGGCCCTGGCCAGCCTGCAGGAGGAACTGGAAGCCATCGACTACTACTGCCAGCGGGCGGACGCGTTGTCCAGTGGCGAACTGAAGGCCGTCGTGGACTATAACCGCGACGACGAGCTGGAGCACGCGGCGATGCTGATGGAGTGGCTGCGCCGGAACCTGCCCGGTTTCCAGGTGCAGATGCGCAAGTTCCTGTTCACCACCGGCAGCCTCACCGCCCTGGCGGCGGGCGGGACGGGCGGCCAGGGCGTGGGGCTGGGCCTGGGCGCAGCCCAGAACGCCGGCCAGGAGGTACAGTCATGACCGACCTGCTGCGACGCGACATGGCCCCCATCACCGATGGGGCCTGGCAGGAAATCGACCGGCAAAGCCTGCGCATCCTCAAAGGCCATCTTTCCGGCCGGAGTCTGGTGGACTTCTCTGGCCCGCACGGCTGGGATTGCGCCGCGGTGAACGTAGGCCGGCTGGACGTGCCGACCGACCAAACCCTTGACGGGGTGACCTGGGGCATGCGCAAGGTCCAGCCTCTGGTCGAGCTGCGCGTCCCGTTCCGCCTGGGGATCTGGGAACTGGATGACATCGAGCGCGGGGCGAGGAATCCGAACCTGGACGCCTTGACCGCGGCCGCGCGCAAGGTGGCGATGTTCGAGGAGACGGCCATCTACCTGGGGTTCAAAGGGGCCGGCATCCGCGGCCTTCTGGCCGGCTCCAGCCATGCCCCGGTGGCGCTGGGACCGGACCGCGCCGGCCTGCCCGAGTCGGTGGAGGCGGCCGTGTTCGCCCTCCAGGAAGCCGGGATCGGCGGCCCGTACGCCCTGGTGCTGGGCACCGAGCCGTACCGCTGGCTCATGGCGGGCACCCCGAACGGGTATCCCCTGCACAAGCAGATCCTGGCCATGGTGACCGGCGGCATCCACTGGAGCCCGGCGCTCCGGGGCGGCGCCGTGGTGTCGCGCCGGGGCGGCGACTTCACCCTGACCGTGGGCCAGGATCTGGCGATCGGCTACAAGGGCCACAACGACCGCGAGGTGGAACTCTATTTCACCGAGTCCTTCACCTTCCGGGCACAGGAGCCGGCCGCGGCGGTGGCCCTGGAACCACGCGAGGCGGCCCGCAAAGCCCGCCCAGCGAAATGACCCGTCCCAGGATCCGGAAGGCACGGATCCCTGGGACCCCTGCCGGCGATGCACCCCGGGTTCAGGCGCCCGCGATCTCGTCCATGGCCGCCGCGGTGCGGTGATCCAGCGGGCAGCCCCGCTGGGTCAGCACCCCGGTCACGGCCGCGCGCTTGTCGGCGGACAGCGCCCGGCCCAGGTTGAACTTGGCGCTGGTGCGCGCCACCACCAGCTCCAGGACGGCCACGCCGTTCACGCTGGCCTGGTACATCGGATCCCCGGCGCTGATGGGGGCGTAGCCCCCCTCCGGCTGCAGCTTGCGCATGAGCGCCTGCAGCACCTCGGCCTTGCGCGCCGGATCGGTGACCGGGCCGATCTGGCCATAGAGCAGCACCGACTTGAAGTACTGGGTGGCCGGGCAGGCCTTGACCGGATCGAACGCGTAGGACGGCACCTGGGCATAGGCGTCCACCACCAGGAAGGTGGCCTCGCCGCTGTGCGCCAGGCAGTCCATCTTCTCGCCGGCGGGGGACCCGTGGAAATAGATCCGCCCGTCCAGGTGCAGGAAGTTCAGCGGCACCAGCACCGGGTGGCCGTCCGGGGCCACCAGCCCCAGGGTGCCCCATTCCGCCGTGTCCAGCACCTGGGCGATGGCCGTCGAGTCGGTGACTTCCTTGTCATGACGTCGCATGGGGCGTTCCTCCTGGAGCCCAGCTTAGGGGATCAAGTGGCATCCTCCAAGGTCCACTTTCATGAGATACTGCCAGTCCACTTCCCGGAGTCGGCCATGGACTTCCCGCTGCTGCTCGCGCCGGATTCGCCGCTGCCGCTGCACCGCCAGGTGTACCTGGGCATCCGGGCGGCCGTGCTGGACGGGCGACTGGGCCGGGGCCAGCGGATCCCCTCCACCCGGGCCCTGGCCGGCCTGCTGCAGATCTCCCGGACCACCGCCAGCGTGGCCTGCGAGCAGCTCACCGGCGAAGGCTATCTGGAGGCCCGGCGCGGCTCGGGCACTTATGTGGCGGCCCGGCTCCCGGAGGACTACCTGCCGCCCCCGACCGCCCCGGCCCGCCCGGCCTCGGCGGCGCCGGCCCTGTCCCGGTTCGGCGCCCGGCTGGCGGACCTGGATCCGCCCCCGCGGCCCGCGGCCGGGCTGCCCTATGACTTCTCCCCCGGCTGCCCGGCCCTGGACGCCTTCCCCCTGGATCTGTGGGGCCGGCTGCTGGCGCGGCAATGCCGCGCGGCCAGCCCGGGCCAGCTGGGCTACGGGGCGGACCCCGCCGGCCACGGCCCGCTCCGGGAGGCCCTGGCCGAGTACCTGCGGCGCTCCCGGGCGGTGCGCTGCGAACCGGAGCAGGTGCTGGTGCTGTCCGGCACCCAGCAGGCCCTGGACCTGGCCGCCCGGGTCCTGGTGGACCCGGGCGAGACGGTGGCCATGGAGGATCCGGGTTATCCCGGCGCCCGGCGCTGCTTCCTGGCCCACGGCGCCCGCCTGCTGCCCCTGCCGGTGGGCGCCCGGGGGTTGGAGCTGGACGCCCTGCAGGGCGCCCGGCCGCGCCTGGTCTACCTGACCCCCTCCCACCAGTACCCCACCGGCCGGGTGCTGGACCTGCCCCGGCGCCTGGCGCTGCTGGCCTGGGCCCGGGAGCAGGGCGCCCGGCAGGCGCGCGGTCCGCTGCTGTTCGAGGACGACTACGACAGCGAATTCCGCTTCGAGGGCCGCCCCCTGCCCGCCATGCAGGGCCTGGACGGCGCCGGCACCGTGCTCTACTCGGGCACCTTCTCCAAGGTGCTGTTCCCCGCCCTGCGCCTGGGCTACCTGGTGGTCCCGCCGGCCCTGGCCCAGCCCATGGCCCGGGCCCTGGCGGTCAGCTGCCGCCAGCCGCCGGCCATGGAGCAGGCGGCCCTGGCCGAGGCCATCCGCGAGGGCCATTTCGAGCGGCACCTGCGGCGCATGCGCGCCCTGTACGGGGCCCGCCGGGAAGCCCTGGTGGCGGCCCTGTCCGCCCATTTCAGCGACCGGGTGACCCTGCTGGGGGCCAACGGCGGCATGCAGCTCCTGGCCCAGTTCCCGGCCACCGGCCCGGACGCGCAGCTGGTCCGGCGGGCGGCGGCACTGGGGGTCGGACTCAGCCCCGCCTCCCAGTGCCACCTGGTCCCGGGCCCCGGCCAGGGCTTTCTGCTGGGCTTCTCGGCCCTGTCCCCGGCGCGGATCCGCGAGGGCGTCAGGCGGCTGGCTAGCCTGTTCCACTAGCCCGGGTTCCTGCCTCCGCCCGCCTCGGTCGGGGCGTCCAGCGCCTCGCGCACCTGCCGGGTCAGGTCCAGCAGCCGGAACGGCTTCTGCATGAAGCGGATGTTCTCGGTGATCAGCCCGCGCCGGGCCAGGATATCGCCGGTGTAGCCGGACAGGTACAGCACCCGCAGCCCGGGCCGGTCCCGGCCGATGCGCGCCCCCAGTTCCTTGCCGTTCAGGCCCGGCATCACCACGTCGGTGACCAGCATGTGGATCGGCCCGGCGTGCTGCTGGACCAGGAGGAGGGCATCCAGGGGGCTTGCCGCCGCCAGCACCCGGTAGCCCTTGCCGGCCAGGGCCAGCTCCATGGCGCTGAGCAGGGCCTTTTCGTCCTCCACCACCAGGACGGTTTCGCACCCGCCCGCCACCGGCGCCGCCGCTTCCGGCGCCTCCGCCGGGGCCTGGTCCCGGCATTCGGGCAGGTAGAGGTGGAACGAGGTTCCGACGCCGGGGTGGCTGTACACGGTGATGGCCCCCTGGTTCTGCTTGATGATCCCGTAGACCGTGGCCAGGCCGAGCCCGGTGCCCTGGCCCTCGGCCTTGGTGGTGAAGAACGGCTCGAACACGTGCTCCAGGGTGGCCGCGTCCATGCCCCGGCCGGTGTCGCTGACCGTGAGCCGCACGTAGCTGCCGGGCGCCAGGTCGGCCCGGACGCCGGCCGAGGCCGGATCCAAGGTCACGTTGGCCGTCTCGATGCTGATCCGGCCGGCTGCGGGCAGCGCGTCCCGGGCGTTGATGACCAGGTTGGTGAGGATCTGGCTCACCTGCGAGGGATCGATGAACACCTGGCCGAGCCCGGGCGTGGGGCGGATGGCCAGCTCGATGTCGCCCTCGATCATGCGCTGGAGCATCTTGAGGTTCTCCGCCACCGCCGCGTCCAGGTTCAGGCGCTGGGGGTGGGCCACCTGCTTGCGGGAAAAGGCCAGCAGCTGGCGGGTGAGCACAGCCGAACGCTCTGCTGCCTCCTGGATTTCCAGCACCCGCGCCCGGTCCGTCCCGGACAGCGCCGTGCCCATGAGGGTCAGCTCCGCATTGATGAGGATCACGTTCAGCATGTTGTTGAAGTCGTGGGCCACCCCACCGGCCAGCCGGCCCACCGCCTCCATCTTCTGGGACTGGCGGAACTCCAGTTCCATGCGCTTCTGCAGGGAGATGTCCTCCATGATCTCGATGAAGTGGCTCGGGCTGCCGTCCTCGCCGCACATGGGGGTGATGGCCGCCAGGACGGTCTGCAGCTCGCCGCTCCGGCGCCGGTTGACCAGTTCGCCCCGCCAGACTCGGCCGGCCAGCAGGGTTTCCCACAGCTTCCGGAAGAAGTCGGCGTCGTGGCTGCCGGAGTCCAGCACCCGCGGGGTCCGGCCCAGCACCTCCGCGCCATCGAAGCCGGTGATGGCGGTGAAGGCCGGGTTCACCCATTCGATGCGGCCCTGGCGGTCGGTGATCAGGATGCCGTTGGCCACCACCTCCAGGGCGGCGCTTTTCAGGCGCAGGCTGGACTCCACCTGCACCAGCTCGTCGACCCGGCGGCTCAGCTGCTGGCTGCGCTGATCCAGCTTCTGCACCAGCCGCTCGTTGTACAGCTTCAGGTAGGTCTCCTCCCCGGCAGGCGCCGGCCCGGGCGGCAATGCCGGCCGCTCCAGGGTGCTCTGGATGATCCATAGGACCTGCTCAAGGAAGGCCTCGGGCTCCATGGGCTTGCGCAGGAAGGCCAGCGCCCCCAGGGACCGGGCGAACACCTCGTCTTCGTCCGACTGGTAGGTGGCCGTGTAGAAGATGAACGGGATTCCGCGCAGGCGCGGATCCTCCATCCAGGCCCGGCACAAGGCGTAGCCGTCCAGGATCGGCATGAGGATGTCCGAAATGACCAGGCCGGGCGGCTCATCCAGGGCCATGGCCAGGGCCTCCTGGCCGTTGTGGGCGCAGCGGACCTCGAACTTCCGGCTTTCCAGGACGATCTTCAGGAGGGTCAGGTTCGCGGCGAGGTCATCCACCAGCAGGATCTTCATGACGGCAATCTCCAGGGGACGGCTTCAGATGAACGTGGCGATGGTTTGGGTGAAGGTATCGGGGTTGATGGGCTTTTCCAGGTACTCGGTGAAGCCTTCCAGCAGGGCCTTCTCCCGGTCGCCAGCCATGGCGTAGCTGGTGATGGCGACGATCGGGGTATCGCCGAGCCGCGGCAGCGCCCGCAGGGCCTTGGCCACCTGGTAGCCGTCCATGCCCGGGAGCTGGATATCCAGCAGGATCAGGTCGAACGACTCCCGTTCGGCGGCGGCCAGCCCCGACGGGCCGTCCAGGGCGGTGGCGATCTCCACCCGCAGCGGGGCCAGGAGCATCTTCACCAGCAGCAGGTTGTCCGGGTTGTCCTCGATGAGCAGGACCCGTTTCTTGGGTGGCATGGGGGGTTCGGGTGGCATGGGCTTCCTTCAGGATTCGGACAGGGACAGGGGCAGGATCAGGGTGAAGGTGCTGCCGCGGCCCGGCTGGCTTTCCACCACGATGTTGCCGTTGAGCAGCCTGGCCAGCCTCCGGCTGAGGGCCAGGCCCAGGCCGGTGCCTTCGTTGTGCCGGGCCAGCCCCACGTCCAGCTGCTCGAACTCCCGGAACAGGCGCGGCAGGTGCTCGGGCGCGATGCCGGGGCCCGTGTCCTGGACCGCCAGGGTCACGTGGCTGGACCGGGACAGGCGGAGGGTCACCTGGCCGGTATCGGTGAACTTCACGGCGTTGGACAGCAGGTTCAGCAGGATCTGGGCCACCCGCCGGCGGTCCCCGGTCATGGGCAGGGTCTCCACCTGGTAGACGCCGTCCAGCGCCAGGCCCTTGGCCCCGGCGGCGGGCGCCATGGACTGCAGGGCCTCCCGGCAGACCTCCACCAGGTCGAAGGGCAGCGCGGCGAAGCGCATCTCGGACGCCTCGATCTTGGACAGGTCCAGCACATCGTTGATCAGGTCCAGCAGGTGGCGGCCGTTGCGCTGGACGATCCGGAGCGGTTCCACCTGCTGGGGCTGCAGCGTCCCGGCCATGCCGCCCAGCAGCACGCCGGTGAAGCCGATGACCGAGTTGAGCGGAGTGCGCAGTTCGTGCGACATGGCCGACAGGAAGGCGGACTTGGCCCGGTCCGCGGCCATGGCCCGCTCCACCGCCTGGGCCAGGTCCGCGTTGGCCTCCCGCAGCAGCGCCGTGCGCTCGGCCACGCTGCGCTCCAGGTCGGCGGCGTGGGCCTTGAGCTGCTGGTGCAGCAGCGCGCTCTGGATGCCCGTGGCCAGCTGGGCGGCCAGGGTCTCCAGGAAGGTCGCCTGGCCCTGGAAATCCCGCGCCCGCACCGAGGCCAGCCCCAGCACGCCCACCACCTGGTGGCCGCTGTTCAGGGGCAGGGCCGCGAAGGAACGGTAGCCGGCCCGCTTGCATTCCTCCCAGGTGCAGCGGGTGTCGGCGGCGATGTCGAGCGCGTAGACCGCCTGCCCGTCCCGGGCGCTGAGGCCGCACAGGCAGGCGCCCACCTGGTGGGTGGGGGTGGCGGCGTGCCCATGGCCGTCCGGCCCCCCGCGGACGTCCAGCAGCCGCAGCTCCTCCCCTTCCCGCAGGAACAGCAGCGCCAGATCGGGCGAAGTGGAGGCGAGGATGGCCTCCAGGGCCGCGTGGGCGCAGGTGTCCAGATCCAGGCTCGCGGCCAGGCTGGTGCCCAGTCCGTTCAGGGCCGCCAGCTGGGTGGCGCGCTGCACCAGCGCCGCCTCGGCCCGCTTCTGGTCGGTGATGTCCTCGCCCAGGCTGAGGGTGCCGATCACCGCGCCGTCCCGGTCCCGCAGCAGGGTGCTGTTCCACTGCACCAGCCGGCGCCCCCGGGGGCCGGCGAGGATCTCGTTCTGGTTGAACAGCGGATCCGCCCCGAACTGGTAGCTGGCCAGGTAGCGGTCCGCCACCGCCTGGCGCGCCTCCGGGGGCAGGAACAGCTGGAAGTAGCTGCGGCCCAGGACCGCTTCCCGCTGCCAGCCGGTCAGGTTGAGCATGTGGTCATTGCACAGGGTGATGGTGCCGTCCAGGGCCAGGCCCATGGCCAGCAGCTGGGCGTTTTCCAGGGTGGCCCGCAGGCGCCGCTCGGATTCCACCAGGTCCTGGCGGGTGGCCAGCGCGCCCAGGGCGTGGCCCAGGTCGCCGGCCAGCTCCTCCAGCAGCCGGCCCTCCTCGGGGCCGAGCACGTCCGTCGCCCCGTCGAAGGCCATGAGCACCCCGGTCACTGCGCCAACCTCGTGGATGGGGAAGGCGCAGCTGGTCCGGTAGCCCCGGGACTGGGCCGAGGCGGACCAGGGGGCGAAGGCCGGAACGTTCTGGCAGTCCCGGAAGATGATCCCGCGCTCCTCGCGCATGGCCATTCCGGACGGGCCGAGCCCCTCGGGCGAATCGTCCCAGCGGATGACGATGTCGTCCAGGTAGCCGTCCACATGCCCGGCCCAGGCCGCCGGCACCAGCCGGCCGCTGGCCTCGTCCTTGAACCCGATCCAGGCCATGCGGAAGCCGCCCAGGTCCACCAGCAGACGGCAGGTGTCGGACAGAAGCGTGGCCCGGTCCTCCGCATGGACGATAGCCTGGTTCACCCCAGACAGGGTGCGGTACAGCCGGTTGCGCAGCACCAGCCGCGCGTCCAGGGCCCGCCGCTCCTGGAGCGCCGCGGCCAGCACCAGGGTGGTGATGGCCAGGGTGCCCACGAACCCCTGCTGAAGCAGCAGGGAAGCCAGGGGCGCGGCCGGCATGATGAACGGACCCTGCCCCAGCAGGGTGGTGAGGGTGGCCAGTACGGCCAGCAGCGCCACCAGCGCCGCCGCGTAGAACGACCCCAGCCGGAAGGTACCGAGCACCATGAGCGGCAGGACCAGGAAGGCCAGGTGCGGCAGCAGCGGGCACACCCCGAACCAGAAACCCACGGCCAGGAGCACGGCGAGCAGGGCGTCCCGGTGCACCCGCAGCGGCAGGGCCCGCCACTGGGTCGGCCGGAAGGTCATCAGCAGCGGCACCACCACCAGCGCCCCGGCCGCGTCGCCCAGCCACCAGGCCGAGCCCATGAACAGGGCGCCCGCCCAGCGGCCGGTGACCGAGCAGAAGGCGAAGGTGCCCAGCAGGGCGCTCGCCAGCGGGGCGAGGACCGCCCCGAACAGGATGAACAGCAGGGCATGCGGCACCCGGTCGAAGGGGTGGCGGGTGCCGGTCAGGCGCTTGATGGCCCATCCGGCCAGCACGGCTTCCAGGGTGTTGCCCAGGGCGGTGAGCAGGGCCGCGCCCAGCAGGGCCGGCAGGGGCAGGCCCAGCCGCGCCAGGAACAGCCCATTGGCGGCGAAGGCGCCCAGCAGGATGGCCGGCCAGATCCGGGGCCCGAACCACAGGACCGCCGTGAGGGTCAGCCCGGTGGGGACCCAGATGGCCGAGGCGTTGGTGCCCGGCACCGCCAGCCGCAGGCACAGGGTGGCCCCGACGACGTAGGCCAGGGCCACGCCCCCCTGCCGCACCCAGCGTGCGGCCGCGCGCGGCACATGCGTCTTGTTGTCCATATCGGATCGCCTGGGGTCTGAGCTGGAAGTGTGGGCCTAGTATGCCCCCTGGTTCCGGCCGGGCGGAGGCTTCCGCACCGGAATATTTTGCGGGCCTCAGGACACGGCGACCTGGGGGAACCGGGCCCGGACCAGGGTCGCCGCCGTGATCAGGGCGAACCCGGCCCAGCCAATGGTTCAGACCGAGGCGAGGACGCGCCGGCGGGCCGCGTCCACCAGGCCGGCCACCAGCGGATGCTGTTCCCCTGGCCGGGAGCGGGCCTGGGGCACGTAGAGGGTGCCCAGGAAGAAGGGGTGGTCCTGCAGTTCCATGACCCGCACCACCCCGTCCAGGCCCAGGCCGGCCACCCGGAAACCGTGCGCCTCCAGGGCCGCCAGGTAGTCCGGATTGAGCCCGTAGCTGCAATAGAAGGGCTCCACCACGGTCTCTGCGGCGCACAGGGCGGCCGCCCGGGATCCGGCCAGCAGCCGCACCGGATGGCTTTGTCCGGCCAGCGAGCAGCTGAGCGGAGTGACCGCCAGCCGGGGGGCGTCGGGGTGCGCCTCGGCGTGGTCGGCGTCGGCCACCCCCAGCACGTGGCGCACGAACTCCAGGAGCATGTGCTGGAAGCCGCCGCAGGCGCCCAGCAGGGGCACGCGCTGCTCCCGGGCGTAGCGGATGGCCGCCAGGGCCCCGGACACGCTCCGGTACGGATGGCTGCTGGTGGCGATCAGCAGCCCGGCGAAGGGGGCCAGGCAAGCGGCCGGGTCGGCGCCGATGCTTTCGGTGGGCACCCATGCGTAGGCCATGGGGGTCGGCCCGTGGCCCAGGGCCTGTTCGCTGGCCAAATGCAGGCGGTCGTCCGGGTCCCGGTCGCCGATGATGCCGATGGTGCCGATGCCTGCTGCCTGGGTGCTGTCTGGGGTTTCCGTCATGCCTCACCTCCCGGGGGTCTGGGACGGCGCCATGCCGCCCACCCGTGATCCTGCCTGGACACCTTCTTCCAGGTCCAGTTAAACTATCTGAATGGAACCGTTCAGCCCAACCTGCACGATCGATATTCGGCGCCTGCGGGTGCTGCGGGAGCTGCGGATGCAGGGCACGGTGGCGGCCACGGCCGCGGCCCTGAACCTCACCCCCTCGGCCATCTCCCAGCAGATCTCGGCCCTGAGCCGCGAGGCCGGCGTGCCCCTGCTGGAGCCCCACGGGCGCGGCGTGCGGCTCACCCCCCAGGCCGCGCTGCTGCTGGAGCACGCGGCGGTCATCGACGCCCAGATGGAGCGCGCCCGGGCCGACCTGGCGGCCTTCGACCAGGGCAGCGTCGGCCAGATCACCCTCGGCGCCTTCGCCACGGCCATCACCGGCATCGTCGCCCCCGCCCTGGTCCGGCTGCGCCGCGAGCGCCCGCGGCTGCGGGTGGCGGTGCTGGAAAGCGAGGCGCCCGACGCCTTCACCCGGCTGGACGCCGGGGATCTGGATGTGGTCATCACCGTGGACTACCACGGCGGGCCGGACCGGCGGCCCGGCGACCCGGCCCGCTACGGCCGCCTGGACCTGCTCACCGATCCGCTGCTGGTGGCCCTGGGAGCTGAGCATCCCCTGGCGGCCCAGGCTGCGGTGGACCTCAAGGACCTGGCGGCGGAGCCCTGGATCCTGGGCGCCCTGCGCGGCCCCTGCCAGGAGGTCGGGTTGGCGGCATGCACCTCCGCCGGCTTCAGCCCGCAGATCGAGCACCGGGCCAACGACTGGGCCGCCGTGTTCGCCCTGGTGGCGGCCGGCTGCGGGGTGGCGCTGGTGCCACGCATGGCCGTGGCCCATGGCCTCCCGGCCGGGGCCGTGCTGCGCCCCCTGCGCGGGCCCGGCCGCCCCAGCCGGCACATCTACGCGGCCATCCGCGCCGGTTCCGAGCGCTATCCCAGCCTGGTCCCGGTCCTGGCCGCCCTGGAGGCGGTCGCCCGTTCGGGCGGCCAAGGAACGGGGGACTGAACGGGTCCGAAGTCCCCACGCCCAGGACCCGGCTGTCAAGAATAAACATGGCATTGCCCCGGACTCCGGCGTACAAGGGGGGCGGGGAACGGCCCCGGGTGGGGACTTCAGGGGCCGGGCCGGCACTCCTTTGGAAGGACAACGAGGCCCGGGCCATGGACAGCAGCGAACCGACCAGCCAACCCATAAGCCACACGGAACTTCCCGGACCGCCGCCGGAGACCGGGGCCCTGCCCCACGTGGTGATCGTCGGCGCGGGGTTCGGCGGCCTGGAGGCGGCCAAGGCGCTGGCCGGAGCGCCGGTCCGGCTGACCCTGGTGGACCGGCACAACCACCACCTGTTCCAGCCCCTGCTCTACCAGGTGGCCTCGGCCACCCTGTCGCCCGCCGATATCGCCGCCCCCATCCGGCACATCCTTCGGGGCCAGGCCAACCTGGAGGTGCTCCTGGGCGAGGTGGTCCGGGTGGATCCGGCCGGGCGCAGCCTGCGCCTGGCGGAAGGCCGGTCCCTGGACTTCGACTTCCTGATCCTGGCCACCGGGGCCAGCCATTCCTATTTCGGCCACGAGGACTGGGCCGAGCACGCGCCAGGGCTGAAGACCCTGGAGGACGCCCTGGAGATCCGCCGGCGCTTCCTGCTGTCCTTCGAACGGGCCGAGCGGGAGACCGACCCCGCGCTGCGCCGGGCGCTGCTCACCTACGTGGTGATCGGCGGGGGCCCCACCGGGGTGGAACTGGCGGGCACGCTCATGGAGATGGCGCGGCTCACCCTGCCCCGGGAGTTCCGGCACATCCGGGCCGACCGGGCCCGGGTGGTGCTGGTGGAGGGCGGACCGCGGGTGCTGCCGGCCTTCGCCCCGGAGCTGTCCGAACAGGCCCGGCTCAGCCTGGCGCGGATCGGGGTGGAGGTGCGGCTGGGCCAGCCGGTCACCGACCTGGACGCGGAAGGGGTGACCACCGGCGGCGAGCGGATCGCCGCCCGCACCCTGATCTGGGCGGCCGGGGTGGCCGCCTCGGCCCTGGGCCGGGACCTGGGCGCCTCCCTGGACCGCAGCGGCCGGATCCGGGTGGCGCCCGATCTGTCCCTGCCGGGCTCGGCCCACGTGTTCGTCATCGGCGATCTGGCCGCGTGCGCCCAGGACGGCGGCGTGCTTCCGGGCATGGCGCCCGTGGCCATCCAGCAGGGCCGGCAGGCGGCAGCCGCCATCCGGGCCCGCCTGGCCGGCATGGCCCCGGCGCCGTTCCGGTTCCACGACCGGGGCATGATGGCCACCATCGGCCGAGGCGCCGCCATCGCCCAGTGGGGCCGCTGGCAGCTGTCCGGGGGGCTGGCCTGGTTCGCCTGGCTGTTCATTCACCTGATGCTGCTGGTGGGCTTCCGCAACCGCCAGGCGGTGTTCATGGAGTGGCTGTTCGCCTACCTCACCACCCAGCGCCGGGCCCGGCTCATCCTGGGCGGGCCCCGGGCTCCCGGCGGCTAGAAGCCGGTCGCGACGTAGCGGGCGAGCGCGCAGGCCTTCATGGCGGGGCTCACAGGGTGATGACCACTTTGCCGACCTGCTCGTTGCTTTCGAGGTACCGGTAGGCCGCGATGGTCTCGGCGAACGGGAAGCTCCGCGCGATCTCCGGCTTGAAGGAGCCGTCGGCGAGGTGGTCGAAAATATAGCGCTTCATCTGCTCCCAGTGGGGCGTGTCCCGCAGTTCGCCGAAGGTGTAGCCGTACATGGCGATCCGGCGCCCGAAGGCGGCCATGGGGAACGGCGTCGGCTGGCCGGACAGCATGCCGTACAGGAAAAGGGTGCCGCCGTTCGCCGTAGCCTGCGCGAGCCCATGGATGCCGTCGCCGCCGATCGGGTCGAAGACGATGCGCGCGCCTTTGCCGCCCGTGATCTCCCCGACGCGGGCCACGAGGTTGTCCTCGTCCGTGACGATCACGTGGTCCGCCCCGAGGGCAAGCAGCCGATCCTGCTTGGCGGCGGTGCGCGTGGTGGCGATGGCCTTGCCGCCCTGGGCCTTCACGATCTGGATCGCCGCCAAGCCGACGGAGGAACTGGCTGCGGTGATGATGACGAAGTCGCCCCTGGACACCTTGCCGAACGGCACGAGGGCGCCATAGGCCGTGCAGTACGGCATCCAGACGGCGGCGCCCTCCGCGGCGGAGAACGACGCCGGCAAGGTCGCGAGAACGCTCGCCGGCACGACGGCCATCTCGGCCAGGACGGGATGCTTTTTCATGGAGAAGCCCGGGATGGTGCCGAAGCGACGGCCAACGAGCGACGGGTCGACACCAGCACCGACAGCGGCCACGATGCCGACGGCTTCGTAGCCCAAGCCGGAAGGCAACTCCGGCTTCTCCATATAGAAGCCGTGATAGTACATGCTCTCGGCGCGGTTCAGGCCCACGGCCTCGACCTTGAGCGAGACCTCGCCTGCGTCCGGCCGGCGATCGGCGACGTCTACGAAGTGGAGCACCTCTGGGCCGCCAAACTGGTCAAAGCGGATGGCTCGAAACATGTTCAGTCCTCCCGTAGTCATGACTCCAGTCAATCCAGAGCATAGGCAATATAGCGATGTCGCATCGGGCCGGGAAGTGCCCACAGCGCAATCGGCGCACAATCGAGGGTGGAGGTCGTCCCATGGCCCGTTTCACCCAATGGATCGCCGGCGCCCGGCCGCGCACGCTGCCGGCGGCGCTGGCGCCGGTGGCGGCCGGCACCGGCGCGGCGGCGGCCCTGCACCGGGCCCAGGGCCTCCGGGCCGGACTGGCCCTGTTGGTCGCCCTGGCCCTGCAGGTGGGGGTGAACTACGCCAACGACTACTCCGACGGCATCCGCGGCACCGACGCCCACCGGGTCGGCCCGTTCCGCCTCACCGGTTCCGGCGCCGCGGCCCCGGCGGCGGTGCGCCGGGCGGCCTGGGCCGGGTTCGCCCTGGCCGGAATGGCCGGTTGCGCCCTGGTGGCCCTGTGCGGTGCCTGGTGGCTGCTGGGGGTCGGCGCGCTGAGCGTCCTGGCCGCCTGGTACTACACGGGCGGCCGGCGGCCGTACGGGTACGCGGGGCTGGGCGAACTGGCGGTGTTCCTGTTCTTCGGCCTGGTGGCGGTGCTGGGCACCACCTACACCCAGGCCGGGCGGGTATCCGGCCCGGCCCTGGCCGCCGCCGTGGGCGTGGGCGCCCTGGCCTGCGCCATCCTGGTGGCCAACAACCTGCGCGATATCCCCACCGACGCCGCCAGCGGCAAGCGGACCCTGGCGGTACGGCTGGGCGACGGCCGGACCCGCCAACTCTATGTCTGGCTGCTGCTGGTGCCATGGCTGGTGCTGCTGCCGCTGCTGCCCACCCATCCCAGCCTGGCCTGGGCGCTCCTTGCCGCACCCCTGGCCTGGCGGCCGCTGCGCGCGGTCCGGGCCCGGGCGCAAGGGCTGGCCCTGCTGCCGGTTCTGCAGGACACCGGCCGGCTGGACCTGGTCTACGGGGCGCTGCTGGGCCTGGGCCTGGCCCTGGCGGGGCGCGCCTAGCCGCAAAGGCTTTGACAGCCAGGCCGGGCCTCTGCTTCACTGTTTCTATGCATAGAAACAGCGCCGATCCGCTCGCCGAACTGGCGGAGCTCCTCCATCAGGCCCCGGACCCGGCCCTGGTGGCGCAGTTCCTGCGCGAGATCCTCACGCCGGCCGAGATCGCCGGGATCAGCTCCCGCTGGGAGCTGGTGAAGCGCCTGGCCCAGGGCCAGAGCCAGCGGGCCATCGCGACCGAACTGGGCCTGAGCCTGTGCAAGATCACCCGGGGTTCCCGGGTCCTGAAACAGCCCGATTCGGCCCTGCGCACCCTCCTGGCGCGCCGGGACGCGGATCCGGCCTGAAGCGCCACCTTCCAAGGAGTCGAACATGTCCATGTCCAGCCGCACCCTGCTGTCCGATCAGGACATTCCCCGCCAGTGGTACAACCTGGCCCCGGACCTGCCGCACGCGCCCCTGCCCCCCCTGGGGCCCGACGGCCAGCCGGTGGGCCCGGACGCCCTGGCCGCGGTGTTCCCCATGAACCTCATCGAGCAGGAGATGAGCCAGCAGCCCTGGATCACCATCCCGGACGAGGTCCTGGAGATCCTGCTGCGCTACCGGCCCACCCCCCTGCACCGGGCCCGCGCCCTGGAGGCGGCCCTGGGCACCCCGGCCCGGATCTACTACAAGAACGAGAGCGTGAGCCCCGCCGGCAGCCACAAGGTCAACACCGCCGTGGCCCAGGCGTACTACAACAAGGCCGCGGGCATCACCCGGGTCACCTCGGAGACCGGCGCCGGCCAGTGGGGCAGTTCCATCGCCTTCGCCTGCAGCCAGTTCGGCCTGGAGTGCAAGGTCTACATGGTGAAGGTGAGCTACCAGCAGAAGCCTTTCCGCAAGATCATGATGAACACCTTCGGCGCCGACTGCGTGGCCAGCCCCAGCCAGGAGACCCAGGCCGGCCGGGACATCCTCCGGCAGGATCCGCACAGCGGCGGTTCACTGGGCATCGCCATCAGCGAAGCCGTGGAGGCCGCGGTCAGCGATCCCACCGGCCGCACCCGCTACACCCTGGGCAGCGTGCTCAACCACGTGCTGCTGCACCAGACCATCATCGGCCTGGAAACCAAGAAGCAGCTGGCCAGCCTGGGCGAGCACAGGATCGACAAGGTGATCGCCTGCGTGGGCGGCGGCAGCAACTTCGGCGGCCTCGCCTTCCCCTTCGTCAAGGACAAGATCAACGGCGCCGATATCGATATCATCGCCGTGGAGCCGGCCTCCTGCCCCACCCTCACCCGCGGACCCTATGTGTACGACCACGGCGACGTGGCCCGCATGACCCCGCTCATGGCCATGCACAGCCTGGGCCACACCTTCATGCCGCCCGGGATCCACGCCGGCGGCCTGCGCTACCACGGCATGGCCCCCCTGGTCAGCCAGACCGTGCGCGAAGGCCTGGCCCGGGCCGTGTCCCTGCAGCAGCTGGAGTGCTTCGAAGGGGCGGTGCTGTTCGCCCGCACCGAAGGCATCATCCCCGCCCCGGAATCCAGCCACGCGGTGGCCCAGGCGATCCGGGAAGCCCGGCAGGCCAAGGAGGAGGGCAAGGAACGGGTGATCGTGTTCAACCTCAGCGGCCACGGGTTCATGGACCTGAGCGGCTACAACGCCTTCCTGGAAGGCAAGCTGTCCAACCACCAGCTTTCCGACCAGGACCTGGCCAAGGGCCTGGCCTGCCTGGAGGGGCTGCCCACGCCCGAGGAGGTCCTGGCGCGCTGACCGGACACGAGAACTGCCGGCAGCACGGGTCCGGCGATCGGGGGTGGCTCAGGCCGCCCCCGCCGCCGCGTCGAAGATGCGGTCCGTGGCCAGGAGCAGCACGAACCGGTCGCCGTCCCGGAACACGCCGGCCAGGAGGTCCGTGCGCAGGGTCGGGCCGAAGGCGGGCGCCGGCTCGATGGCCTCGGCCCCGATGGACAGCACCTCCCGCACGCTGTCCACCAGGACCCCCCATTCCGAGCGCGCCCCGTCCTGGCGCAGTTCCAGGATCACGATGCAGGTGCGCGGCATCCGCTGGGTGGGAGGGCGGCCGAGCCGGACGGCCAGGTCGAGCACCGGCACCACCGATCCGCGCAGGTTGATGACCCCGAGGATGTCCGGCGGCATGAGCGGCACCGGGGTCAGATGCCCCAGCGGCACCACTTCCAGGATGGCGGCGATGCCCATGGCGAAAGCCTCGCCACCCAGGCTGAAGGCCAGGTACTGCTCGGGCTCCGCCCCGGTCACCCGGGTCTCGATCGATGCCTCCATGCTTTCCTCCCTAGAATTTGACGAAGGAACCCAAGGCGGTCGGCGCCAGCTGGCGGGACTTGGGCGCGCCGGCGGGCCTGGACGCCGGGTTCCGGCGCTCCTGCGCCCCCAGGGCCACCCGTTCTTCGGCGACGGAAAAGAACGCCATGGTGTTCTGCAGTTCCGCAGCCTGGGCGCTCATCTCCTCGGACGTGGAGGCCAGCTCCTCCGAGGCGGCGGCGTTCTGCTGCACCGCCTGGCTGATCTGGCTGATGGCCGAGTTGATCTGGCCCACGCCGGCATTCTGCTCGGAGGAGGCGGCGGTGATCTCCTGCACCAGATCGGCGGTCTTCTGGATGGACGGGACGATATCGGTCAGCAGCGACCCGGCCTTTTCCGCCCGGGCGACGCTGTCGCCGGCCAACCCGCTGATCTCCTCGGCGGCCATCTGGCTGCGCTCGGCCAGCTTGCGCACCTCCGCGGCCACCACGGCGAAGCCCTTGCCGTGCTCTCCGGCCCGGCCGGCCTCGATGGCAGCGTTCAGGGCCAACAGGTTGGTCTGGTAGGCGATCTCGTCGACGATGGCGATCTTCTGGGCGATCTGGCGCATGGCCCCCACGGTCGCCGCCACCGCCTCGCCGCCCACCACCGCGTCGCGGGCGGAGCCGGTGGCGATGTCGCCAGTGACCTTGGCGTTCTCGTTGTTCTGGGCGATGGAGGCGCTCATCTGCTCCATGGATGCGCTGGTCTGCTCGACGCTAGCCGACTGCTCACTGGCGCCCTGGCTCAGCGCCTGGGCCGTGGCGCTGACTTGTTCCGACGCGGCCACCAGGTTCCCGCTGGCCAGCTGCACCTGCCCCACCACCTCCCGCAGCTTGACCACCATGGTCCGGGTGACGGCCATCAGGCTGGTGCTGTCCCCGGGCCGAAGCTGGATGTCCACCCTCAGGTCGCCGGCCGCCACCTGGCGGGCGATCTCCTGGGCCACCCGGGGCTCGCCGCCCAGCTGGCCCATGAGGTTACGGCTCAGGGCGACCGCCACGAGCACCCCCAGGCCCAGGGCCAGGAGGGTGACCACCATCGTCGTGTGAAGGCTGGAGTCAGAGGCCTGACGGGCTTCCGCGCCGGCGTCGCGCATGAGGTCTTCCTCATGGTTGCTCAACGCGTCCAGCGCGTCGATGAGCGCGGCATTGTCTTTGGAGTATTCGCTCATGACATAGGTTGTGGCAGCTTTGCGGTCCGAGTAGACGAGGTTGTAGATGCGCTCGTAATCGAGTCTGGCCTGAGCCGCCTGGACGGCGGCAAAGAGTTCGCGGCCCCGGCCGGCATTGATGACCTTGTCCATCCTGGCCAGGATCTCCGCGTTTTTGGTCCGGGAAGCCTCGATGGCCGCCTTGGTCCGGTCCAGGTTGGCGGGCTCCTCCAGAAGCAGGGTCCGCACGAGGATGCCGTTCTTCAGCGAACTCTCGACGAGGTCATTGACCATCGTGTCCTTGGGCAGCTTGTCCTCGAGAATCATCCGAAGCTGTTCGGCCACGGTGCCGGTCTTGGTGTAGTTGAAGCCGGCCTGGATCAGCAGTAGGGCGCAGAGCAGGCCGAAGCCCAGCCCGAGTTTGAATTTGAAGGAAAGGCGGTCGAGCATGGAACCTCCAGGTGTCACGGCGGGCCAACAATCGGCCAGAAGCACAGCATTCATTCATAGCCATCGGTGGCCATCGGCACGCCCACCCCGGCCCGGGAGTCGACGCAGAACGAACCGTGCTGGAATCTGAAACGATACGTTGCTTCTACTATTACGGCTGAAATTGATATGTAAATAGATAATTTTACGTATTTTACATAAATGTTTTCATCTAGATCATATTGTCTAGGTTTAATTACCTAGAAAACGGCACTAGTCCGATGATTTCCGACGTGGGGCACGGGTCACCGGATTCCGGCCCGGACCGCGAACGCCGCCAGGGCGGTGGCCTTGTGCAGGCCCAGCTTGACCATCAGGTTGGCCTGGTGGACATGCACGGTCCTGGGGCTGATCCCCAGTTCCCCGCCGATCTCGCGACAGGCCTGGCCGCGGCCCAGGCAGGCCAGCACCTCCCGTTCCCGGGCCGTGAGCAGGTGCAGCCGCCGTTGCTCCTCGAAGTCCAGCGACGGCCCCCCGACCCGGGCCTGGACTGGGCTGCGCAGCCGGCTGGCGCAGATCAGCAGCGCGAAATCCAGGTTCACCCCCTGGATCGGCTTCAGCACGTACTGATCGATCCCGGTGGCGATGGCGCGGGCCAGGTAGTCGGCGTCGCCGAAGGCGGTGGTGGCGATGATGAGCACCCCGGGATCCAGACGCCGGATCTCCCGGGCCATGACCAGGCCGTCCATGCGCGGCATGCGGATGTCGGTGACCACGATCTGCGCCGGCCGCGCCTGGAAGGCGGCCAGCCCCTCCGCCCCGTCGGCGGCGACGGTCAGCGTGCCCACCCGCCGGGAAAGGAAATCCCCTACCTCCTCCCGGGCGCCAGCCTCGTCCTCCACCAACAGCACACACAGCGTCTTGAGCAAGGCCGCCTCCACGGCCTCCAGGTGGGCGCCGCGGCCGGCGCGCTCGCGCTCCACGGCCTTGCGGGCCGTGATGTCCCGGGAGGAGGCCAGACAGCAGGTCCGGCCGTTCCACACCACGCTGCCGCAGCTGATTTCCACCTCGAACCGGCTGCCGTCCTTGCGCCGGAACCGGGCCTCCAGGATCCGCGGCCCCGGTCCGGCCCCCCGCATGGCCTTGTCCAGGGCGCGGACATCCGACGGTTCCACCCAGTCCTCCACGCTCAGCCGGGCGCCTTCCGCCTGGGTGTAGCCCAGGGATTCCAGGAAGGCGGGATTGGAGGCCACCAGGCGGCCCGAGGCATCCAGCAGGTGGATGCCGTCCCGAAGGAGGTTCATGATCGACGGGCAGCTGGCGGCTTCCCGGGCCAGGGCCGCCTCGTCGCCCCGCCGGTCAACGGTCGCGGTCGCCCCCTCCGGCCGCTGCTGTTCCGAGCCGACTGGATCCGGGTCCAGCCAGAGCTCCGGTGGACAGCCAGGGATGGGCTCATTCTCACTGTTCATAATAAATGCCAGCCTAGCGGCAATAAAAACCATGCACGGGACGGGGTTTCCAGCGAGCGCTGAGCGACACTGGGACTGATAGCCCCAGTCCTGCGGACGCCCAAAGGCCCATTATACCCGACCCTTCACATCAGGAGTCGTGCATAGTCCACGTCTTGACGGGGTCTTCCCGAAAGGTGCTCCTCGGGCAACCTCATGTAACTCTCGCATTTCCATCGCTCATGTCCCAGGCCCAGGAAACGGAAAGGACCGATGGATCGATTTGGAGACCTGGAACCCCCGCGTCTCCCGCCGTGGGGGATGCAACGAGCGACACATGAGCGTCCGCAAGCGGGGACCGCCTGGCGACGGGTCCCGGTCAGGACCGCCCCGCCCCCTGGAGCAACTCCCCGACCATCTGCTCCAGCAGGTTCCCGGCGGTGACCCGGCGGTAGTGGGCAGTGGAGCGGATATCGTCGATGGGGCTGATGTCCGCCATGAGGGCGGCCCGGGCCGCGGGCAGGGCCTGGGCCAGCTCGGCCAGGGACCGGCCCTGCAGGACGGCCTCGGCGGCCCGCGCCCGCAGCGGCACGGGACCGGCCGAGCCCAGGGCCACCCGCAGTTCGGCCAGGCGGCCCTGCGCCAGGCGCCCGTAGGCGGCCAGGCTGATCTTGGTGATGGCGAGCGCCTGGCGGGTGCCCACCTTGCGGAAGAAGTGGAAGCCGGGCCCGGCCGGAACCGGCACGCGGATGCAGGCCAGCAGTTCGTCCGGGGCCAGGTCCAGCTGCTTGTAGCCCAGGTGGAAGCGCTCGTAGGGCACCCGGCGCCGGCCGCGCACCGAGACCAGCTCCAGTTCCGCGGCATAGACCAGCAGGCTGGGCGGGGTGTCGGCCGCGGGGCTGGCGTTGGCCAGATTGCCGCCCAGGGTGCCGCGGTTCTGGATGGCCAGGGCGCCGGTGCTGCGGGCGCTCTGCGCCAGGCTGGGGAAGTGCCGGGCCACGGCCGGGCAGTCCAGCAGTTCGGTGAAGCTGGTGAGGCTGCCCAGGGCCAGGACTCCGTCCTGCTCCCGGATGCCGCGCAGGTCCTGGCAGCGGGACAGGTCCAGCAGGCCCCGGGCCTTCAGGGTCCCGGCGTTGAGCCCCACCATCAGATCGGTGCCGCCGGCCAGGGGCTGCCACTGCCCCGGTTCCCGGGCCAGCAGTTCCAGGGCCTCGGCCAGGCTGCCGGGGGTTTCCAGGTGGTAGTCGGGCAGGTAGCTTCTCATTCCGGCTCCCTTTCGGCCGCCAGGACCGCGTCCACGATCTTCACGTAGCCGGTGCACCGGCAGACATTGCCCGCCAGGCCCCGGCGCACCTCGGCCTCGTCCGCCTGCGGGTGGCGCTGGAGCAGGTCCTCGGCGGCCAGGAGCATGCCGGGGGTGCAGAAGCCGCACTGGGTGCCGTTGTGCTGGATGAAGGCAGTCTGCAGCGGGGTCGGCGCGCCGTCCCGGGCCAGCCCCTCCACGGTGCGGATCCGGGCCCCCTGGGCCTGGGCCGCCGGCACCAGGCAGCTGTTCACCAGCCGGCCGTCCATCAGCACCGCGCAGGCGCCGCATTCCCCGGCGCCGCAGCCTTCCTTGGTGCCGGTGAGCCCCAGCTGGTCCCGGAGCACGTCCAGCAGCCGGGCCATGGGATGGGTCTGCACGGTCCGGACCTGGCCGTTGACCGTCAGGGTGAGACTGCAGCTCTGGCTCATTGGGCACCTCCGGCCGCGGCCGCGGCCCGTTCTTCCATCCGGTCCAGCAGCCGCTCCGGGGTCATGGGCACCTGGTCCAGGCGGACCTCGGCGCCCAGGGCCTGGGCCAGGGCGCTGAACACCGCCGGCGCCGGGGCCACGTTGGGCAGTTCGCCGATCCCCTTGGCGCCGCCGGGCCCGGCCGGGTGGGGGTTCTCGAAGAACAGGGTGCGGATCCGCGGCAGATCGCGGCTGGTGGGCATGGCGTAGTTGGTGAGCTGGGTGTTGAGCATCCGGCCCTGGCGCATGACCACTTCCTCCCACAGGCTCCAGGCGATGGCCTGGGCGGCGCCGCCCTGGATCTGGCCGGCGGCCAGCATGGGGTTCACCACCCGGCCCACCTCCTGGCCGGCCACGACCTCCTCCACCGTGACCTCGTGGGTGCGGGTGTCCACCGCCAGCACCACGGCGTCGCAGGCCCAGGCGCAGGTGGGGTAGGCGTCCCCGTGGCAGTTGGCGTCGTCCCATACGATGTGCGGCTGCTTGCGGTACTGGGCGTAGGCCCGGACCGCGCCGTACCGGGCATGGGCGGCGCGGATCGCGGCCCGGAACGCCTCCGGGGTGCAGGGCAGCCGCAGCAGCCCGTCCTGGACCAGCACCTGCCTGAGACTGTAGGCGGCTTCCTCCAGCAGCTTGCCCATGACCATGGTGCTGCGGGAGGCCACGGTGGGCCCGCTGTTGGGCACGAAGCGGGTGTCCACCGGCGCCAGCCCGATGTCCGCCATGGGCAGGCCCAGGGCCTCGGCCACGATCTGGGCGAAGACGGTCTGCTGGCCTTGGCCCATCTCGGTGGCCGAGGTGAGCAGGGAGATCCGGCCGTCGGCCAGCCCTTCGATGCCCACCACCGAGGCCAGGTACGCCTCGCCGCCGCCGGTGAAGCCGCAGCCGTGCATGACCACCGAGAAGCCCACGCCGCGCTTGATGGGGTCGGCGGTGGCGTTGTGGGCGGCGAAGGCCGCGCGCCGGGCGTCATAGTCGATCTCCGCCAGCACCCGGTCCATGATCCCGTCCAGGTCCAGGGTTTCCTTGATCACCTGGCCGAACACCAGGGCATCGCCGATCTTCAGGAAGTTGCGCCGGCGCAGGGTCACCGGGTCCAGGCCCAGCCGGGCGGCGCACACATCCAGGTGGCGCTCCAGGGCGAACTCGCTCTGGGGCCCGCCGAAGCCGCGGAAGGCCCCGGGCGGCGGGGTGTTGGTGGCCATGGCCCGGCCGCGGATGCGGGCGTTGGGGATATTGTAGACCCCGCCCGCGGCCAGGGTGCCGCGCTGGCAGACCACCGGGGAGACGGTGGTGTAGGCGCCGCCGTCGTACACCAGATCGGTGTCCAGGGCCAGGATCCGGCCCTGGGGGTCGAAGCCGAGGCGGATGCGGGTGCGGGAGGGATGGCGCTTGGTGGTGCAGGCCATGTCCTCTTCCCGGTCGTAGAGCAGCCGCACCGGCCGGCCGGATTTCCAGGCCAGCAGGGCCGCGTGCCCGGCGATGAGCGAAGGGTAGTCCTCCTTGCCGCCGAAGCCGCCGCCCAGTTCCAGGGCGGTCACCCGCACCCGCTCGTCCCCCCAACCGAACAGCAGCTTCAGCGCCCCGTGTACATAGTAAGGACACTGGATGGAGCCGGTCACCGCCACCTGCTGGGTCTCTCCCGTCCCTTCCATCCAGGCCAGGACGCCGTTGGGCTCCAGGTACACGTGTTCCTGGGCGCCGGTGCGGTATTCCCCTTCGATGATGTGGGCGCACCGGGCCCAGGCCGCGTCCGGGTCGCCCCGCTCCACCCGGCACTCCTTGAGCACGTTGTCGCTGCCGTGGATGATCTGGGCCCCGTCGAGGGAGGCCTGGAGGTCCAGCACCGCCGGCAGTTCCTCCACCTCCAGGGTCACCGCCGCCCGGGCCTTCTCGGCCAGGAAGGGATCCGGATGCGCCAGCAGCACCACCGCCTGGTGGGCATGCTGGAGGGTCTCCCCCAGCCCGATCAGGTACGGCTGATCCAGTGCCACCCCGGCCACCTGGTTGCGGCCGGGGATGTCGGCGGCGGTGACGATGGTGAACTCGTCCCAGGGCAGGCCCTCGGTATCGGCGAAGGTGATGCCCCGGAGCACGCCCCGGGACACCCGCGAGCGCACGGTCACCGCGTGCAGCGCGGCCGGCAGCGGCTGGTCGGCGGTGTAGCGGGTGGTGCCGAGCACCTTGGCCAGGCCATCGCGTCTGGGAACGGATGCGCCGATCATCGGAACCTCCTGGGGCTGGGTGGGACTCCCGGGTAGCGCGACACACCGGGCCAGCGGGCCCGGGACGCCCTCCAGCACGGGACATGCATTCGAGCGGTGCCACCCTGGGCCCCCGAAGGCGCCCTGGATCCGGCTCGGCCAGGCTACAAGGGGACCGGTCGGTGGACCTCGGGACCCCGTTGCTACAGTCCGGATCATACCGGATTCATGAGGAAAGACCACTGTTTCCATACGAATGGGCGAAAAACGCCGGCCGCCGGATGGAGCCCGGGCCGGCCATGGGCTACACTGGAGGCCCACCCCAAGCCACCCCACCCCAGTCCAGGAGCCCCGCCCTTGTCCCCGAGCGCCATGTACGAGCCCGCCGCGTGAGGCTGCTGCCGGTCCTCCTGGCCGGAATCGCCCTGGTTCCAGCCTGCCTGGCGGCCGTGCCCGCGCCGCCGGCCCAGGTGCGGCCTCCGGACCCCGGGACCGGGCGGCGGCGCCCCAGGGAATGGCCCGGCCAGGGCGATCCCCAGGTGGAAAGGGCCCGCCGCGGCATCCTGCGCCGGGAATCGGGCGGCAACTACCGGGCCGTGGATCCCACCGGCACCTGGTTCGGCGGCTACCAGCTGCATCTGCACACCTCCAACGGCGTGGCCCGGCGCATGCAGCGCCCGGACCTGGTGGGGGTGCCGGCCAGCCGCTGGCCCAGGGCCGACCAGGACGCGGCCTTCTACCTGCTCTACGACCGCGGCCGGGGCCGGCGGCACTGGTTCACCGGGCACCGTCACGGCTGAAGGGCCCCCGGGCGGCGGCGCCGGTCTACTGGTATCATTTCCAGGTGGCACGTTCGCTTCAGCAGGTCCGGTTGGCGCGGCGCCACCCGCCTTTCCGCGCAGGTCAGACCCCTACCCCATGGCACGCAGATCCCGTTCATCCCGACAGTCCCCGCGGCCGGCCCCCCGGCCGATCCCGCCGGGGCTCCGAACGCCCCATCCGGCGGACCCGGGTCCCGCGACCGCGACGCCGGAACGCCGCCCCGACACCATCCTGGGCCTGGACGGCCTGAGGGCCCTCTCGGTGCTGGCCGTGATGGCCTTCCATGCGCACCTCGACCACCTGGGCGGCGGCTTCCTGGGGGTGGAGGTGTTCTTCGTCATCAGCGGCTTCCTCATCACCGGGCTGCTCCTCAAGGAACACGCCCGCAGCGGCGGGATCCGCTTCGGGGCGTTCTGGCTCCGCCGACTGTGGCGGCTGATGCCCGCCCTGCTGCTCCTGCTGCTGGGGGTGGGCAGCTACGGGGTGCTGTTCCTGGGCCCGCTGGCCTCCCAGTTCCGCATCGATCTGCTGGCCTCTGTGGGCTACCTGGAGAACTGGCACCAGATCCTCTCCGGCAGCTCGTACTTCGCCGACGCGGGGCTGCCGCTGCTGCGCCACCTCTGGTCCCTGGCGGTGGAAGGCCAGTTCTACCTGGTCTGGCCGCTGCTGGTGGCCGGCCTGCTCCGGGTCGGCCGCGGCCGGCGGTGGCCGCTCGCGCTGGCGGCGGTACTGCTGGCCGCCCTGTCCCTGGGCCTGATGTTCGGGCTGACCGACCCCTTTGCTTCCGGCCTGGAGGCCTCGAACCGCCTGAACCGGGCCTACCTGGGCACCCATACCCGGGCCCTGGGCCTGCTGGTGGGCGGCCTGCTGGCCATCTTCATGGCCGTGCCGCGCCCGCTGCCCCGGCGCCGGATCCTGGACGGCGCCGCCGCCCTGGCCCTGGTGGGCCTGGGCCTGATGGTGGTCCAGTGCGGCCTGCAGTCGCCCATCCTCTATCGGGGCGGCCTGCTGCTGGTGGACGGGCTGACCGCCGTGGTCCTGCTCGCCCTGGGCGCGCCCGGCACCGGATGGCTGCGCCGGTGCCTGGGCTGCCGCCCGCTGGAACTGATCGGCCAGCGCTCCTACGGCCTGTATCTCTGGCATTGGCCGCTGTTCCGGCTGCTCAACCCCGAGCACGGGATGGGCCTGCCCTTCTTCTACAGCCTCCTGGCCACGGGCTTGATCAACGAAGGCTCGTACCAGCTCCTGGAAAGGCCCGAGCGGCGGGAGGCCCTGCGGCGCTGGTGGCGCCGGTCCCAGGAGCAGGACGCCTTCTGGCGGCGGCAGCTGCCGCATCTGGCGGCCTGCGCGCTGATCATGGCTGGCCTGTGGGAGACCGTGGCCCTGGCCGAGCGGGCCCCGTACGTGGACCCGATCCAGGCCTCCATCCAGGCGGGCGCGGCGGCCCTGGATCCCAACGGGCCTGGGCCGGGCCCGGCGCCCCAGCTCCCGCCCCCGGTCGTGCCGGCGGCTGGGGAAGCCAAGGACCCCAGGACCGAACGCTTCGTCCCGCCGACCCTGGTGGTCCCCGAGGACCTGCGGGGAGCCCGGCTGACCGCCGTGGGCGATTCGGTCATGAAAGGCGCCGCCATCGCCCTGAAGCGGCAGGGCGAAGCCACCCTGGGCGCGGGCAAGGTGCAGATCAACGCCGAGGAGTGCCGGTCGTTCGGCACGGCCCTGGAGATCCTGCGCGGCTACAAGCAGGAGCATCGCCTGGGCGACCTGGTGGTGATCCACCTGGGCACCAACAACAGCAGCATCTCCGAAACCCAGTTCCGCAACGTGATGGAGCTGCTGGCGGATCGCCGGCTGGTCCTGTTCCTCACCGCCAAGAGCGACAAGCTCAAGGCCTGCGAGACCGTCAACGCCGCCCTGCAGGGGATGGTGGCCAGCTGCCCCAATGCCAGGCTGCTGGACTGGAAGGCCCTGGCCGATCCCCATCCCGGCTATTTCTACGCGGACCACACCCACCTGCGGCCGGAGGGCGCCCAGTTCTATGCGGCGTCCATCCTGGCCCAGGCCCTGCTGGCGCCCAGGGACCATCCGGGCCCGCTCCGGGTGGCCGCCCGCAATGCCCAGCCCGCCCCCGGATCCGACCTGCGGAGTCGCCCGGAATGAAGCGACCCGCCCCGTCTCCCCAGGATTCCTGAGTGTCCCTTCGCACCGCATGGCTGCTTCTGTTGGCGCTGGCGTTCGGCCCTCCGGCCGCGGCCGGCGCTGCCGGCACTACGCTCGCTGCAAGCGCGCCCCGCTTCACCGAGCGGTGTCTCCAGGCCCGCGGCGGGAACGCCCTGGTGCGGGTCCTGCACTTCGGCGACAGCCACCTGGCCGGCGCCACCTCCAGCGCCAGCACCACCTGTCGGACCTTCTTCCAGAGCCAGTTCGGCGACGGCGGCCCCGGCCTGGGCCTGCCATGGGTGACCCGCCAGCCCGGCGTCACCGCCCACGCCAGCGCCGGCTGGCACCGGAGCCAGAAGGCCGCAGGGGACGGCGGCATGGGCCTGGGCGCCGGGTTCATGGAAACCTGGCAGTCCGGGGAACATGCAGAGCTGCAGGGCAGCTTCGTCCGCTTCCGGCTGTACCTGCTCGCCGACCCATCCGGCGGCAAGGTCCAGGTGCGTGCCGACGAGGTGCTCCAGGGCGAACTGGACCTGTGCGGCCGAGCCGGGCAGCTGGTGATCCTGGACAAGGTCCTGCCGGCGACGCCGGCCCGGGGTCCGCGCCGGCTGGAACTGCGCACCGTCCGGAGCGGCCGGGTGCGGATCCTCGGCGTGGCCCTGGAGGCCGCCGCGGGGGTGGTCTACAGTCCGCTGGCCTTCAACGGCGCCCGGGCCGCCTGGACCCTGGCCATGCCCGAGGCGCTGTTCCAGGCCCAGGTGCAGGCGGAGGCCCCCGACCTGATCATCATGGCCTTCGGCACCAACGAGGCCAACGCCCCGGATTTCAGCGTGGACGCCTACGCCCGGGACCTGGCGGCGATCCTGGGCCGGTTCCGCAAGGCGGCGCCCCGGGCCGGCCTCCTGCTGCTCGGTCCCCCCGACGGCCATCTGCACCAGGGCAGCTCCGCCACCCTGGCCGGGGTCATCGCCGTGCAGAAGGCCGCCGCCGCCGCCGCCGGGGACCTGTTCGTGGACCAGCAGAAGGCCATGGGCGGGCCCGGCGCCATCGACGCGTGGCTGCAGCGGGGCTGGGCCCGCCCGGACCTGGTGCACCTGACCCCCCAGGGCTACCAGCACCTGGCCCCGGCCCTGCTGGGAGCGCTGTTCCAGGGCAGTCCGCAGATCAGCCTGGCCAGCCTGAACCTCGGTTCCGCGCCCTTGCCTACGGCCGCGCCACGCAGCGCCGCGCCCCGGCCCGAGCCGGAGGCCCGGCCGGTGCGCACCTACCGCGGGGAAGACGGTGGTATTTTCATAACGGACGACCCGAGCCAGGTCGCCCATCTGCCGGGAGCGTGGACGTTGGTGACACCGTGAAGCAGGGCCGGCGGGGCGGGATCTGGAATGCACTGCTGGTGCTGGCCTTGGCGGTTCCGGGCGCGGGCGCGGGGCGGCGCCCCCGGCGGCCGGCGCCCGTGGTGCCCCCGGCCGCGACCCCCATCGAGCATCCTGAAGCCCTGGCGCCGTTCCTGGAGGCCCTGGACAACCTGGACGCCCGGCGCATCCCGCGGGTCCGGGTGCTGCAGTTCGGCGATTCGCACACGGCGGCGGACTACTGGAGCGGCCGGATCCGGGCCCGGCTACAGGCCCGGTTCGGCGACGCCGGCAGCGGCATCATCCTGTCCGGCCGGCCCTGGCGCGGCTACACCCACGCCGGCGTCAGCCTCCAGGAAGGCCTGCACTGGCCGGCCCAGAGCCTGCGCAGCGGCGACTGCGACGGGCTGGTGGGGCTGCCCGGCGCCAGCGTCGCTCCGGTCCCGGACCAGGCCTTCACCCTCCAGGCCGCGTTCGGCGCCTTCCGGGTGCACCTGCTGGTGCCGCCGGGCTCCGGGAGCGCGCAGGTCCTGGCCCGGGTGACGGATCCGGACGACCCCGGCGCTTCGGCCCAGCCGGTGCCGGTGCCCTGCCTGAGCACCGACCCCCTGCCGGCCGGCGCCCCCGCGGAACCCGTCTATGCCCCTGCGGCCGAGGGGGTGGCCCCGACCCTCGTGCCCCCGGCCGCCGAAGCCTGCCTGCAGATCCTGGGCCTGGACGGCTTCAGCGCCGAGATCGGCCACCGGCTCGCCCTGACCCTGCCGGAGCACACCCGGCTGCTGGGCGTGGACCTGCTGTCCGGCCGGCCCGGCCTCATCTACGACGAACTGGGCCTGAACGGGGCCGGCCTGCTGGACCTGGCGCGCTGGAAGCCGGAACTGCGCCGGGCCCTGCTGGCCCGGATCCACCCGGACCTGGTGGTCCTGGCCTATGGCACCAACGATATGGGCATGAGCGCCGCCGCCCGGGAAGGCTACCCAGACAGCGTGCGCAGCCTGCTGCAGGCGCTCCGGGCCGAGGCGGGCGCGCCCATCCTGCTCATCGGCCCCCTGGACCGCCTGGGCCGGTCCAAGCGCGAGCGGGCCGCCTTGCAGGCCGATGCCGACTGGATCATTCCGACCCTGCGCGAGGCCTGCCTGGCCACCGGCTGCGCCTTCTGGGACGCCCGCCAGGCCATGGGCGGCAGCGGCGCCCTGCTGCGCTGGCAGAGGGCCGGCCTGGCCCAGCCGGACCTGGTGCACCTGAACGGGGCGGGCTACGAACGCCTGGGCGACAAGACCGCCGATGCGATCCTGGCCCTGCGCAGGCCCGAGGCGGCCAGCACGCCAGCCAGGCCGGTCCGTGCGTTACGTCCGCCTGCACGTACGTCCGCACTGCGCCGTCCCCCGGCGGGGCCGCGATGGCATCCGGGCGGGCCGCAGCGGCCCCCGGCGCCCGGGCCGCGCCACCGCCGCCGGCGACCCTGAGCCATGGGGCTCGACTCCCAGGACGTCCCGGAACTTGCGCCAAGGCTGATGCCAGGGCCTTGGAACGGGGATGAACACCGATGACCGGGGAAAATCAGGATGACTTTTGGATTACCCGGCGCTGGACCCTGATCCTGGCAATGGCTGTCAGGTTTGCCGACAGTCCCCAGCCCGAACCCGGCCTTCCCCCGGAGCCGGTGCCAGCGTTCCCACCCGCAATGCCGGTCAGACGAAGCCTTAGTTCGGACCCACTTGGCTTTTCGATTTGTGAATTTAGACGTATGTCTGCCCAATTAATCCTTATTTGAGGATTCATGATTGACACCCGCACCATGGATGATAGTTTGTTGTCAGGTCCTCGATAAAAGACACCAAACTAACATCCGGTGGACAATTTCATGCCAGACCTAGACTTATCTGAGCTGCTCGCCCGCGATTTCGCCTCCTTCACGCCGGCCGGCAAGCGGATCGCCAACTACATGCTGGCCAATCCCCAGCAGCTGCCCTTCGAGACCGCCGACGGCATCGCCGCCCAGACCGGCACCGCCGGGATCACCGTGGGCCGCTTCCTGCGCCAGCTGGGCTTCCGCAACCTGGACCACCTCAAGAAGACCCTGCGCCGCGGCCGGCCCTGGCTGATGACCGACCGGCTCGGCTCGTTCCGGGCCCACGCCGGGCAGCAGGACGCCCTGGAACGGTCCCTGGAGCTGGAGAAGCGCGCCATCGAGCACGCCTACGGGCTGGCCCGCACGCCGGCCTTCCAGCGCATCGCCGCCGGCATCGCCGAGGCCGACGCGGTGTTCCTGGCCGGCATCCAGTCCACCCGCGGCATCGTCAACGCGCTGTTCTGCCAGCTGGAGTACATCCGGCCCCGGGTCTACTACGTGGACGGGCTGTCCGGCACCTATGTGGAATCGCTCAATTCCGAGTCCGCCAAGCCCTACCTGGTGCTCACCGACCTGAGCGTCTACTCGGTCATGACCCGCCGCCTGTGCGCCGCCGCCTGCGAGCGGCAGCTGCCGGTCGCCATCATCGGCGACAAGTACTGCACCTGGGCCCGGGACTACCCGGTGACCTTCCTGCAACTGGAAACCGACGCCGGCCAGTTCTGGGACTCCCTGGCGCCCATGTGCTGCCTGTTCAATCTGCTGGTGGACGCCGTCATCCTGCGCCTGGGCCCCCAGGTGGATGCCCGCCTGGCCCGCAACAAGGCCCTGCAAAAGGAGCTGGGTCAGTTCGAATGCTGACCCCACCGGAAAGGAGGACCCACCCGCGCTTCGCCCCCCCACCCCGCACCGCCATCCCCCCAGGAGCCCATCCATGAACAGATTCACCCTTTCCACCCTCCCCAAGGCCCCCGGCCGGGCCGCCCTCGGCCTGCTCAGCCTGACCAGCGTCCTGGCCTTCACCCAGATCGCCTCGGCCGCCACCCCCAGCGACACCCTGGTGATCGGCAAGGACTCGGACCCCCAGAACCTGGATCCGGCCATCACCATCGACAACAACGACTGGACCATCACCTACCCCTGCTACCAGCGCCTGGTGCGCTACAAGGTGGAAAAGGGGATCGGCACCACCAACGTGGAAGGCGATCTGGCCGCGTCCTGGACGGTCTCCAAGGACAACCTGAACTGGGAGTTCAAGCTCCGCCCGGGCCAGAAGTTCGATGACGGCAGCGCGGTGACCGCCGAGGCGGTGAAGTTCTCCTTCGAGCGCCTCATGAAGCTGGCCCAGGGCCCCTCCGAGCCCTTCCCCAGCGACCTGAAGGTGACCGCGGTGGCGCCCCTGACGGTCCGCTTCTCCATGGTCAAGCCCTGTCCGTACTTCCTGTTCACCCTGGCCAACAACGGCACCGGCATCGTCAACCCGGCCGTGACCAGGCTGCCCGAAGCGGGCGACGAAGCCAAGCTCTACCTGGCCGCCCACACCGCCGGCTCGGGTCCCTTCCGGCTGGCCAGCTGGCAGAAGAGCCAGTCCCTGGTGCTGGAGCCCAACCCGTACTTCGCCGGGACCAGGCCCGCCCTGCACAAGGTGGTGGTCAAGATCATCGGCGAGGCCTCCACCCGCCGCCTGCAGCTGGAGAACGGCGACCTGGACCTGGTCGAGGCGCTGCCCGTGGACCAGCTGGCCGAAGTGGCCAAGAAGCCCGATCTGCGGGTGGCCGAGGCGCCGTCCCTGCGGGTGACCTACCTCTACCTGAACAACAAGACCGGGCCGCTGAGCAATCCGCTGGTGCGCCAGGCCATCTCCTATGCCGTGGACTACAGCGGCATCATCAAGAACGTGCTCAAGGGCGAGGCCAAGCAGATGCGCGGCGCCATCCCCGAAGGCATGTGGGGCTATGATCCGTCGGTCATGCAGTACGCCACCGACATGAAGAAGGCCAAGGCCCTGCTGGACCAGGCCAAGGTCTCCAACCTCAAGCTGAGCTTCCTGTACTCCGCCCGGGACCCCAACTGGGAGACCATCGCCCTGTCCACCCAGGCCAACTTGGCCAGCCTGGGCGTCACGGTGAAGCTGGAGAACCTGGCCAATGCCACCATGCGCGACCGGATCGGCAAGGCCGACTACGACATCTCCATCGGCACCTGGAGCCCGGATTTCGCCGATCCCTACATGTTCATGAACTACTGGTTCGACTCCGAAAAGCAGGGGCTGCCCGGCAACCGTTCGTTCTATAGCAACCCCGCGGTGGACAAGGCGATCCGCGAAGCGGCCAGCATCACCGACCAGAAAAAGCGCACGGCCCTCTACCGGCAGGCCCAGAAGACGGCCGTCAACGAGGCCGCCTACGTGCTGCTCTACCAGGCCACTTCCCAGGTGAGCATGCGCAAGGCGGTCAAGGGCTATGTGTTCAACCCCATGCTTGAGCTCATCTACAACGTGGATGGCATGAGCAAGCATTGAGCCACGGCGCGTCACGGCCGCGGGGCACGGGCCCCGCGGCTGTTTTTGTCCCCCGGTGGGGATCGAGGTCCAGGCATGTCCTATCTCCGCATCATCCTCAAACGCCTGTCGCTGCTGATCCTGGTGGTGCTGGGGGTCTCGGTCATCACCTTCGTGGTGTCGCACCTGATCCCGGGCGATCCGGCCCGGCTCATCGCCGGTGACCGGGCCAGCGATGAAATGGTCGTGGCCATCCGCCATACCCTGGGCCTGGACCGATCCCTGCCGGTCCAGTACGGCCACTACCTGGTCCGGCTGGCCCACGGCGATCTGGGCCAGTCCATCCGCACCACCCGGCCGGTGGTGGAGGACCTGAAGAGCTTCTTCCCGGCCACCCTGGAACTGGCCCTGGTGGCGCTGCTGCTGGCCACCCTGCTGGGCATCCCGCTGGGCATCCTGTCGGCGGTCTACCGCAACAAGGCCGTGGACCAGGTGGTGCGCACCGTGGCGGTCATCGGCATCTCCACCCCGGCCTTCTGGCTGGGCCTGCTGCTGATCATCCTGTGCTACGGCAAGCTGGGCATCCTGCCCGGCGGCGGCCGGCTGCCGGAGGGGCTGGATCCGCCCACCCATGTGACCGGCTTCTTCATCGTCGATTCCCTGCTCACCGGCAACCACGCCACCCTGGTGGCCAGCCTCAAGCACATCCTGCTGCCGGGCTTCACCCTCGGCTTCGTGCACCTGGGCATCGTCGCCCGGCAGATCCGTTCGGCCATGCTCGAGCAGCTGGGCGAGGACTACGTGCGCACCGCCCGTGCCAACGGCCTGCCCAAGTGGACCGTGATCCTGCACCACGCCCTGCCCAACGCCCTGATCCCCTCGGTGACCGTGCTCGGCCTGGCCATGGGCGACCTGCTCTACGGCGCGGTGCTGACCGAGACCGTGTTCGCCTGGCCGGGCATGGGGGCCTATGTGGTCAACTCCATCCAGGCCCTGGACTTCCCGGCGGTGATGGGCTTCGCGGTGGTGGTCTCCTTCGCCTACGTCATCCTCAACCTGGTCATCGACCTGCTCTACATGGTCATCGATCCGCGCATCACGGAGGCCGGCTGACATGTCCGCTGAGCACCTGGCCACCACCTCCGGCGAACTGCCCGCCCGGGCGGACCCTTCGGGTCTGGGCCACCGCCTGGGCCTGCTCTGGTACCGCATCCGCACCAGCCCGCTGACCCTGGTGGGCCTGGGCATCATCCTCCTGGTCCTGCTGGTCATGGCCCTGGCCCCCCTGCTGGCCCCGCACGATCCCAATGTCGTCGACCTGGCAGCCCGCCTGGCACCGCCTTCGCGCGCCCATTGGTTCGGCACCGACGAGGTGGGCCGGGATCTGTTCAGCCGCATCCTGTACGGCAGCCGCCAGTCGGTGAGCGTCGCCCTGTTCGTGGTGCCGGTCTCGGGCATCCTGGGCTCGATCGTGGGCTGCTTCGCCGGATCCATGGGCGGCCGGGTGGACACGGTGATCATGCGCGGCACCGATATCATGCTGTCGGTGCCGTCCCTGGTGCTGACCATGGCCCTGGCCGCGGCCCTGGGTCCCAGCCTGTTCAACGCCATGCTGGCCATCACCGTGGTGCGCATCCCCTGCTACGTGCGGCTGGCCCGGGGCCAGGCCCTGGTGATCCGGGAGCTGAACTACGCCAAGGCCGCCCGCGCCTTCGGCGCCTCCCGCTGGCACGTGGTGCGCTGGCATGTGCTGCGCAACGCCATGCCGCCCATCATCGTGCAGGCCACCCTGGATGTGGGCGGCACCATCCTCATGGCCGCGGCCCTGGGCTTCATCGGCCTGGGCGCCCAGCAGCCTACCGCGGAGTGGGGCGCCATGGTGGCCACCGGCCGCAACTTCATCCTGGACCAGTGGTGGTGCTCGGCCTTCCCGGGCTTCGCCATCCTGCTCACGGCCACTGGCTGCAACCTGTTCGGCGACGGCCTCCGGGACGTGCTGGACCCCAAACAGAAGGGACGGTGAGCATGGCCATCGCATCCGCAGCCGCCCCGGTCCTGGCGGTCCACGACCTGCACCTGGCCTTCCCGGTCTACCGGGGCCGGGTCCAGGCCCTGAACGGCGTCTCCCTGACCGTGGGCGCCGGGGAAGTGGTGGGCCTGGTGGGCGAATCCGGCTCCGGCAAGTCGGTGGTGTCCATGACCGCCATGCGCCTGCTGGTGCCCGGCAGCTACCGCATCCCCCGGGGCTCGGTGACCATGCTGGGCCAGGACGTGCTGGCCGCCTCCGAGGCGGACATGCTGGCCCTGCGCGGCAGCCAGGTGGCCATGATCTTCCAGGAGCCCATGACCGCCCTGAACCCCACCCGGCGCGTGGGCGACCAGATGGTGGAAGTGATCCGCCGGCACCAGCCCCTGTCCCGGGCCCAGGCCCGCACCCAGGCGGTGGTCCTGCTGCAGGACATGCACGTGGCCGATCCCCGGGCGGTGCTGGGGGTCTATCCGTTCGAACTGTCCGGCGGCATGCGCCAGCGGGTGCTCCTGGCCCTGGCGTTCTCCTGCGAACCCCGGCTGCTCATCGCCGATGAGCCCACCACCGCCCTGGACGTGACCGTCCAGCGCCAGGTGCTGCTGCTCATGCGCGCCAAGGCCCGGGCCGGCAACACCGCCATCCTGTTCATCACCCACGACATGGCCCTGGTCTCCCAGTTCTGCGACCGAATCTACGTCCTGTACGCCGGCGCCGTGGTGGAGGAGGGCCCGACCGCCCAGGTGCTGGGCGCGCCCCGCCACCCCTATACCCACTGCCTGCTGGGCGCGCTGCCCGATCGGGTGGCGCCGCGCTGCGATCTGGAGGCGATCCCCGGTTCGGTGCCGGATCTCACCCGGCTCCCGGCCGGTTGTGCCTTCGCCAACCGTTGCCCCCGGGTCCGTCCGGCCTGCGCCGTGCCGCCGCCGCGCCTGCCCTTGGACGCGGCCGGGACGCACTACGCGGCCTGCTGGGCCGTGTCCGAGGAGGACCGCCCGTGATGGACAGCCTGCCCAGCATCCAGAACCCTGCAGCCTGCGGGCCGAACCCTGAAACGGACGGCGCCCCCGCGCCGATCCTGCGCCTGGAGGGCGTCCACGTGCGCTTCCCGGTCGGCCTGGACTGGCGGGGCCGCCCCCGACAGTATGTGCACGCCCTGAACGGCGTGGACCTGGACATCCGGCCCGGGGAGACCCTGGGTGTGGTGGGCGAGTCCGGCTGCGGCAAGACCACCCTGGCCCAGCTGCTCATCGGCCTGCTGAAGCCCACGGCCGGCCGCCTGGTTCGACCCGCGGCCGATCCGGCGCTGGACCGAACCGGTGGTCCGGCCCGCACCCAGATCGTATTCCAGGATCCCCAGTCCTCCCTGGACCCCCGGCTGCCGGTGTGGCGCATCATCAGCGAGCCCCTGTTCGTGCAGCGCCGCTCATGGAGCACCCGGGAACTGCGCCAGGCCGCGGCCGCCGCCGCCGCCCAGGTGGAGATCCCGCCCGACTACCTGGACCGCTACCCCCACGAGTTCTCGGGCGGCCAGCGGCAGCGCATCGCCATCGCCCGGGCGCTCATCGCCGAGCCCGAGCTGATCCTGCTGGACGAACCCACCTCCGCCCTGGACATCTCGGTGCAGGCCCAGATCCTCAACCTGCTGAACGCCCTGCAGCGCAGCCGGGGGCTCACCTACCTGCTGATCTCGCACAACGTGTCGGTGGTCCGGCACATGAGCGACCGGGTGGCGGTGATGTACCTGGGGCAGATCGTCGAACTGGGCGCAGCCGCCCAGGTCATGGGCGCGCCCCGGCACCCCTACACCCGCCTGCTGCTGGCGTCGGTGCCCCGGCTGGGCCAGACGGTGCCCGACGCGGCCGCCGCCAGCGCCGGAGAGCTGCCAAGCAACCGGCAACTGCCCACCGGCTGCTTTTTCCGGGACCGCTGCCCCATGGCCGGCCCGGGCTGCGAGCGGCCCCAGGCGCTGCGCGGCGGGGTCCGATGCCATCTGCAGGCTGATCAACTGGAGGTTCCATGTCGCTGAGCGCTGAACTGCGGTACATCGACCGCACCCGGGTGCTGTTCGAGGGCCGGTCGTACCTCTTTTTCGCCGGCACGGACTACCACCGCCTTTCCAGCCATCCGGAGGTGGTCCGCGCGTTCACCGAGGCCGCCTGGGCCGAGGGGCTCAGCTGCTGCGGCTCCCGGGTCACCACCGGCAACCACCCGCTGCTGGTCCAGCTGGAGGACCAGGCCACCCGCTTCCTGGGCGGCGGTTCGGTCGTCCTGTGCTCCAGCGGCTACCTGTCCAACACCGTGGCGCTGGAAACGCTCCGGCCCGACTACCAGCGCTTCTTCATGGCCGAAGGGGTGCACCCGAGCCTGGAGACTCCGGCCGAAAGCCTGCCCCCGGACCGCCTGCACCGGTTCCCCGGCGCCGATCCCCGGGCCCTGGCCCAGGCCCTGCGGGCCCATCTGCGTCCCGACGAGCGGCCCCTGCTGCTCACCGAAGGAGTGCTGGCCGGGGACGGGGCCCTGCCGCCCCTGGCCGAGTACTGGGAGGTGCTGCGGCCGGTCCGCGGCACGCTGCTGGTGGATGATTCCCACGGCATCGGGGTAGTGGGCGCCACCGGCAAGGGCAGCCCCGAACTGGCCGGGCTTCCGGACGGCTGCTTCGTCCAGACCGGTACCTTTTCCAAGGCCTTCGGCGCCTTCGGTGGCCTGGTGCACGGTCCCGAAGGGTTCCGGGAGCGGGTGGCCGAACGCAGCCGGGCCTTCATCGGCGCCACCCCCATCCCGCCGCCCATGGCCGCCGCTGGCTTGTGCGCCATCGAGTTGCTGCGCGCCCAGCCGGAGCTGATCACCGGCCTGCCGGCGCGCATGGCCCGGATCCGCGCCGCCGTCGCCGCGCTGGGCCTGCCCGCCAGCCACTCCCCAGCCCCGATCCTGTCGGTCACCCACGGGGACACCGGCCGGAACCTGCACATGCGGGAACTCCTGCTGGCGGCCGGGATCTATCCTTCGTACGTCAACTATCCCGGCTGCCCGCCGGGCGGGCATTTCCGTTTCACCTTTTCCAGCGCCCACACCGATCCGGAGATCGATCGGCTGCTGGCTGTGCTCGCCCAGACATGAAAGGGGGGAACTGCTTGCTCGCTATGCTCGCGATGTTCCCCCATCCAAGGGCGCATGCGCCCTTGGATAGCTAGGGACCTCTCCCCCCCACGTGATGGCCGAGCAAAGCCCGGCCATCCCGTCTGGCATGACCTGACCTGAACCTCTGACCTGAAAGGAGTGTGCCGCATGCCGGCCAGCAAGCTGATCATCGAGGACATGCGGATCTTTCCGTTCGACGTGCCGCTGCGGGAGGTGTTCACCATCGCCTCCATGAGCATCGCCGCGGCGCCCAACCTGCTGGTGGAGCTGCGCACCAGCCAGGGCCACCGGGGCTGGGGCGAAGCCTCCCCGTTCCGGGCCATCGTCGGCGAGACCCAGCGCATCAACCTGGCCGCGGCCCTGGACCTGAAGCCCCGCCTGCTGGGCCGGGACCCCCTGGCGATCCAGCCGCTCATGGCGGACCTGGACGCCTACCTGCCGCACAACAGCACCCTGAAAAGCGCCATCGACATGGCCCTGCATGATATCGCCGCGCAGGTGGCGGGCCTGCCGCTGTACGCCTACCTGGGCGGCCAGCGCCGCCCGCTGGAGACCGATCTCACCATGGGCATCGGCGATCCGGCCGCGGCCGGGGCCAAGGCGCTGGGCATCGTCGCCGAGGGCTTCCGCATCATCAAGGTCAAGCTCGGACTGGATTTCCGCGCCGACCTGGAGCGGCTGACGCAGATCCGCCGGGCGGTCGGCCCGGACGTGGTACTGCGCATCGACGCCAACCAGGGCTGGGACCGGGTCGGCGCCCGGCGCAGCCTGGACGCCTATGCCGGGCTGGATATCGAATTCTGCGAGCAGCCCCTGCGGGCCGACGATCTGTCGGGCATGCGCGAACTGGTCCAGCATTCCCCCATCCCGGTCATGGCCGACGAGTCGCTGTTCTCTCCGGCCCAGGCCCTGGAGCTGATCCGCCAGGAGGCCGCCTCGTACTTCAACATCAAGCTCAGCAAGTCGGGGGGCATCCACAACGCCATCATGATCGGCCACGTGGCCGAGGCCGGCCACCGGCCCTGCATGGTGGGCTGCATGTCCGAGTCGCGCCTGGGCATCACCGCAGCGGCGCACTTCGCCTGCGCCTGCGGGGCGGCCCGGTTCTTCGATCTGGATTCCTGCCTGGAGCATGCCGAGGACCGCATCCTGGGCGGCGTGACCTTCCGGGACGGGATCCTCACCGTGCCCGACGCGCCCGGACTGGGCGCCTGCCCCGACCCGGACTTCATCGCCGGGCTGACCGAGGTGCGCTGAGCGGATCGGGTCGGGTCCCGACCCGGCGCCAGGGTCGCCGCTGGTCCGTTCGCTGACGCGAATGGCCAGCGACGAAAGGGTTTCCGCCACGGCGGTTGCGCCAGTAACCGACCGGGGCGACCCTGATGCCCGTCTGGGACCCGTACGATGCCGCGGCTAGGCCAGATGGTGGTGCGCACCGTCGCAGAAGGGCCTGTTCGCGGTGTGCTTGCACTGGCAGAGGACATGCTCGCCCGGTTCAGTCACTTCGAACTTGAACGGCACGAAATCGGTCCCCTTGTGCGAACCGTCGCAGAAAGGCTGCTTGGCTGCACGTCCGCAGGCGCACCAGTAGTAGGTACCGGGATCCAGGGTCAGCACGACCGGCTGCTTGGCAGCAATCTTGGGTTCACTCATGGCGACCTCCTCGGGGTGGGACGAAGACGGGGCCTGCCCCGTCAAACCTGGTTGTCCAGGAACCGGATGACCTCCGCGGCCGTGTCCAGGGGCGGACACACCGTCCCGGTCTCCACCAGCCGCTGCACCTGGGGCGCCAGCCGGGCGTCGCCCAGCAGGATGGCCCCGACCAGCTGCCCCGCCCGCCATACGAAGCCCTGGTAGCCGCCTTCGGCCTCCGCTTCCACCAGGCGGTCCCCGGCCCGGGCCGGAGCCACCTGGCCGATGCTGAACAGCGGCACCCCCAGCGCCTTGAGCGTGGCCGCCCGGGGCATCCCCTGGAAGCTGGCGGTTCGGCCGGCCGCGCCCAGCCCGGCCGTGGTGCCCTGGCGCATGGCCGGGGGCCAGGTGCCGTACAGGATGCCCCGGTGCTCCACCCCGTCCCCGGCGGCGAACACCTGGGGAGCCGAGGTGCGCATGGCGTCGTCCACCCGGATCCCCTGGCCCACCTCCAGCCCGGCCGCCTGAACCAGGTCCAGGTTGGCCCGCACTCCGGCGCTGAACACCACCGCCTGGGCCGCAAGCACCTCCCCGGTATCCAGTTCCACGCCGCTGACCGCCGGCCCGCCCTGCAGACGCCGGGTCTGGACCCCGGTGCGCAGCGCGATGCCCAGATCCCGTACCTGGCGCTCGAACACGGCGCCGGCGCGCGCATTCAGCTGGCGGGACAGCAGCCAGCGCTGATGCTCCACCACCGTCACCCGGGCCCCGCGACGCGCCAGGGCGCCCGCCGTTTCCAGGCCCAGCAGTCCACCGCCGATGCACACGCAGGGGACCTCCGGCCCGCAGGCCGCCAGGATCTGCTCGGCATCCGCGCGGGTGCGCAGGGTGTAGACCCGGTCCAGCCCGGCGCCCGGCAGGTCCGGCCGGAACGGATGCGCCCCCAGGGCCAGCACCAGCCGGTCATAGGTCAGTTCGCCGCCATCCCGGAAGCGCAGCGTCCGGGTCGCCGGGACCAGGGCGGTAAGTTCCCGGTGCTGCAGGGTGATGCGCTGCGCCTGGTACCACGCCTCGGGGTGCAGTTCCAGGGCGTCGGCCTCCAGCTCCCCGGCCAGATACCGGGTCAGGCTCAGCCGGTAGATGGGCGGACCCGGCTCCCCGGTCAGCAGCAGCACCTCGGCCCCGGGATCCGCCTGGCGCGCCGCTTCCGCCGCCGAGACCCCGGCCACACCGGCCCCCGCGATCACCACCCGCAGGGCCGGGCCCGCCCCGTCCTGCGGATCGCTGGCGCCCGCATCCGCGGGTTCACTGGCGGCATCGGCCGCGGGCTCGTTGACCGGCTCGAACAGGGCTCCGGCCGCGCCGCACAGCGGACACTCCTCGGGGGGTTCGGGCCCCTCGTGCACGTACCCGCATATGGGGCAGACCCAGGCTTGCGTGGGAACCGACATGGAACGTCCTTGGTTGGCTTTGGCAGCCCCACGCTATCCCTAGGTCGAATTAAGTCAATGTATTATTCTTGGCATCCGCCCGGTTGAGGAGCTCCCGCACCTTCTGCAGCAGCCCCAGCCGGGTGAACGGCTTCTGCAGGAAGCCCGACCCCTGGCCGGCCAGTTCCTCCAGCCGGACGATGCCCGCCGGATAGCCGGACAGGTACATTACCCGCAGGCCCGGCCGCTGCAAACGCAGGCTTGCGCACAACTGCCGGCCGTCCAGGCCGGGCATGACCAGATCGGTGGCCAGCAGATCGATGGGCCGGGACGCTTCGGCCGCGATGCGCAGGGCCTCCAGGGGGTCCAGGGTGGCCAGGACCTGGTAGCCGGCCGACCGCAGCAGGCGCGCGCCCAGCTCCAGCAGGGCCTCCTCGTCCTCCACCAGCAGCACGGTTTCGCTGCCCATGACCGACGCCCCCTCCGGGGCCGGGTCCCGGTTCGGCGCGATCCGGGTCTGGCGCGGCAGGTGGATCCGGAAGGTGGTGCCCATCCCCGGCAGGCTGTACAGCGTGATGAATCCGCCATTCTGGCGGACGATGCCGTAGACCGTGGCCAGGCCCAGCCCGGTGCCGCTGCCCACCGCCTTGGTGGTGAAGAAGGGTTCGAAGATCCGGGCCTGGATCGCCAGAGGCATGCCGATGCCGGTGTCCGACACGGTGAGGGTGACGAATTCGCCCGGATAGGCGTCCGGGTGGGCCTTGGCGTACACCTCGTCCACCTGGACCGCGGCGGTCTCGATGCTGATGCGATCGCCCGGCTGCACGGCGTCCCGGGCGTTCAGGCACAGGTTGGTGAGGATCTGTTCCACCTGCAGGGGGTCGATCCGGGCGTAGCCCAGCTGCTCGGTGGGCTTCCACACGATCCGGTAGTGCTCGCCCAGGAGACGCTGGAGCAGCTGCAAGGTGCTCTCCACCTGGACGTTCAGATCCACCAGCTCCGGCTGGCTGGGCTGCTGCCGGCTGAAAGCCAGCAGCTTGCGGATCAGGTCGGCCGAACTCATGGAGGCCCGGCGGATCTGCTCCAGGTCGTGGCGCAGCGCGCCGCCCTCCGGGGCGTTCTCCAGCAGCAGCTCCGCGTAGCCCAGGATCACCCCCAGCATGTTGTTGGTGTCGTGGGCCACCCCGCCCGCCAGCTGTCCCAGGGACTCCAGCCGCTGGGACTGGTTGAGCCGGTCCTCCAGCCGTTTGCGTTCGGAGATGTCGCGCACCACCGCCACCACCGCGTCCTCCTCGTACCATGAGGCCCGGCGCAGGGATACCTCCACGGCGAAGGGTTCCTCGGGATGCAGTGGGCGCCGGGCCTGCCACTGGAACACGGTCCGCCCCTCGCTCTCCAGCCGGGCCATGTGGCCCTGGATCTGGGCGGCCACCACCGGGTGCTCGGAGTCTTGGGCGGAGTAGTCCAGCAGGGAGTAGTCCCGGCAGTTGGCCTGGCTGACCCCGTACATGGCCAGCATGGCATCGTTCACTTCCAGCACCCGCCCCTGGCGGTCGTGGATGATCACCGCGTCGGGGAGGCTGTTGAACATGCTGCGCAGATTGGCCTCGGAGCGGCTCAGGCCCGCCTGGGCCTGCTCCAGCTCCGCCATGCGGGCCATCAGGTCCGGATAGTAGCTCCGCTTGGACGATTCCTCGCCGAGTCCGATGATGCCTTGCCGCATCTGGGTCCAGTCCTGGCGCGACCTGGTCATCTACAACGCTTCCGCGAACAGGGCGGCCAGATCGGCCCGGGTGGGCGGCCGCGGATTGGTGGCGTTGCAGGGGTCCAGGATCGCCTTGTCGGCCAGGCGCGACAGGTCGTCCGGACGGATGCCGCGCCGGCCCAGGCCGGGCTGGACCCCGCACGCCTCGCTGAAAGCCCGGACGTGCGCCACGAGTCCGGCCCGGAACGCCGCGTCCGTCCCGTCCCGCGGGGCGAAGGCCATGGCCGCGCCGATGCTGCGGAACCGGTCCGGAGCGGCCGGGAAGTTGAAGTCCAGCACGTGCGGAAGCAGGAGCGCATTGCACTCCCCGTGCGGCAGGTCCCGGAAGCCACCCAGGCTGTGGGCCATGGCGTGGACACTGCCCAGGCTGGCATTGGAAAAGGCCAGTCCGGCATGCAGGCTGGCCTGCATCACCTGGATGCGCAGGGCCAGGTCGCCGGGGCTGGCCACACAGGCGCGCAGATGCCCCCAGAGCAGGCGGATGGCCTCCAGCGCGTGCAGATCGGTGACCGGCGAATGGGCGTTGGAGCCGTACGCCTCGATGGCGTGCACCAGGGCGTCCAGGCCGGTCCAGGCGGTGCCTTCCGGATCCAGGGTCAGCAGGGTGCGCGGATCGATCAGCGCCACGTCCGGCACGACCGCCTTGCTGACGATGGCGATCTTCACCTGCTCGGCGCTGTGGTTGATGATGGCGAACTGGGAGACATCGGCGGAGCTGCCGGCGGTGGTGGGCACGCAGATGAGCGGCGGCATGGGCGAAGGCACCTGGTCCACGCCTTCGTAGTCCAGGATGCTGCCGCCGTTGGCGGCCACGATGCCGATGCCCTTGGCGCAGTCCATGACGCTGCCGCCGCCCACCGCCAGGAGGATATCGCAGGCGGATTCCCGGAAGACCCGGTGGCCGGCCATGATCTCCGTGTCCCGGGGATTGGGCGACACGCCCTGGAAGGTCACCACCGCGAACCCGGCCTCGGCCAGCAGGTCCGCCACCTCGCCGCTCCATCCGGCGGCGGCCACGCCCGGATCGGTCACCAGCATCACCCGGCGCCCCCCCAGCCGGCGGGTGTAGCGCGGTGCCAGCCGACGCGCATCCAGACCGAAGATGAACTCGGGCGCGACGAACTTGCGCAGCTCACGTCCCTCCATCGATGCCTTGCCCCCAACCAGCCCATGCGCGGTGAAGGCATGGTATCCGGAAACCCGGACCCGCGGGAGGTGCCCCAGCGGCACCGCCGGCGGGGGTCCGGCGCGATGTCGCCGGCGGGCGCAGGTTCCCCTCGCGGAACCCTGACGCCACAGTATCCTAGCTTAGGACCCGGACGTGGTTGTCCAGCCATCCAGCCCTGCGCCCTGCCGTCGAGGAGATCCATGTCCGTGCACCGCCTGCCCAGCCCCGTGGGGATCACCGCCACCGGCGCCCATTTCCCGGACCGGATCGTCACCAACGACGAACTGGCCCAGCACCTGGACACCAATGACGCATGGATCTACAGCCGCACCGGCATCCGGGAACGGCGCCGGGCGGAGCCGGGCACCGGCGCCTCGGACCTGGCCGCCCCGGCCCTGCAGATGGCCCTGGACCGGCGCGGCCTGGCGGCCTCGGAACTGGACGCCATCATCGTCGCCACCGTCACCCCGGACTATCCCTTCCCGTCCACCGCCTGCCTGGTCCAGGCGCGGCTGGGCGCCACCCGGGCGTTCGGCTTCGATCTGGCCGCCGCCTGCTCGGGATTCCTGTATGCCCTGACCACCGGCGCCGCCCTGGTGGCGGCCGGCACCTGCGCCCGGGTCGCGGTGGTGGGGGTGGACATCATGAGCACCGTGATCGACCCGGAGGACCGCGCCACCGCGGTGCTGTTCGGGGACGGGGCCGGCGCGGTGCTGCTGGAGCGGGTGGACGAGGGGTTCGGCCTGCTGGATTTCGAACAGCAGATGGACGGCACCGGCGCGCGCTACCTGTACCAGCCCGCCGGCGGCTCCCGGCGGCCGTCCTGCCCCGAGAGCCTGGCCGGCCGGGAACATTTCCTGGTGCAGGACGGCCGGGAGGTCTACCGGCGGGCCGTGACCCAGCTGGCGGAGTCGGCCCGGCTGATGCTGGACCGCAACGGCCTCACCCCGGAGCAGCTGGACCTGTTCGTGCCGCACCAGGCCAACATCCGGATCATGGACGCCGTGGCCAAGCGCCTGCAGCTGCCCGAAGGCAAGCTCATGGCCAACATCGAGCGCTGCGCCAACACCACCGCCGCCACCATCCCCACCGCCCTGCACGAGGCCGTGGTCACCGGCCGGCTGAGCCGGGGCAGTCTGGTGGTGCTGGCCGCCTTCGGCGCCGGCTTCACCTGGGGGAGCGCGCTGCTCAAGTGGCAGTAGGCTTAATTCTCAGTTCACCGTCACCGTGCCGCTGGCGGTGGCCGCGTCGCCGGCCTGGTTCTGCACCCGCACCTGGATCTGGAAGGTGCCTGGGGTGGCGCCGACGGTGAGGTTGGCCTGGCCGGTACCCTGGCCCGAGGCCAGGGTGGCGCTGGCGCTGCCGGGCACCACGGTCCACTGGATGGTCATGCCGTCCGGGGCGGCCACCGTGGCGCTCACGGCAGCGCCGGGCTGGGCCGTGCCCTGGTAGTTCATGCTGGCGTTGGGCAGGGGCACGATCAGCGCCTCGCCCCGGGCGGAAACGCTGCCGCCGCTGTTGCTGGCGGTCACGGCCACGGTCAGGGGCCCGGGACCGCCGGCGGTGAAGGTGATGGCGGGGGTGCCCTGCCCGCCGGTGAGGGTGCCGCCGGCGAGGGTCCAGGCGTAGGTCATGCCGCGCCCCAGATCCGGAATGCTGGCCGCCACCCCGGCCTTGGTCGCGGTGATCCGGGCCGGGAGCGCCACCACGGGCGCGCTGCCCGGAGCCTGATCGTTGACCGTGAGGGTCAGATCGGTCTCGGAGCTGCCCAGGGCGTTGCTGGCGGTCACCCGGTAGGTGGCCGTGGCCGCCACCTTGGCGGGCGCGCCGCTGATGGCGCCGGTGCCCGGGTCGAGCACCAGGCCCGCCGGCAGGGGCGGCTTCACCGAGAAGGTGGTGGCCGGCCCGCCGCTGTAGAAGGGCACCTGCGGCGCGATCGCCACGCCCTTGCCGAATACCGCCGGGTCGGCCGGGTAGACCAGCCCCCAGGGCGCCTTGGCCGGGCCGCTGGCCAGATCCGCGCCCGCCGCGGCCGAGGCCTCGCCCGCGGCCTGGGCCGCCGGCATCTGGGCGTTGCGCCCGCAGCTCACCGCCAGTCCCAGGGTGAGGCCTGTGGCGATGAAAAGGCGGGGGCGAGAACCGAGGGACATGGGGGCTACTCCGGAATGAGGATGCCATGATGCTACCACCGCGAGGCCGTGGTTTTGGGGGCTCCCGATGCACCGGGGTCTACCGGCCCAGGTACGGTTCGCCACAGCGCCAGCAGTGGGTGAAGGCCGGCGGGTGGGATTCCCCGCACGTGGGGCATTGCCAGGGCATGGGATCGCCCGCCGGGGCCTCGTCGCCCCGGAGGTAGGCATCCACCACGCCCAGCGCCCGCGGCAGCTGGCCGGGTTCCAGGATCCAGACCTCCGGCTGCATGCCCGGAATGACCGCGCCGGCCTCCACGGTGGTCAGCAGGAATTCCCGGCGCACTTCGGCCGGGATGCCCTCGGACTGCAGCAACCCGCACAACAGATGAGCTTCCATATGGTGCCGAGCGACGAATACCCTGTTCGACATGCCCACTCCCCGATGGGAACCCGGGAGACCCTCGATCGAACGGCCTTCCCGACCGGGTCCCTGGACTAGGTGTGGCCAACCGGGTCCCTGGTTCCACGGCGGAGCGACCTTGAAAAAGGAGCGCCATCCCGATCCGGATCTGTCAAAATACCCCCTCTTCCATCCCACAATTCAACCAAGGAGGCATTCATGGCCGCGAAGCAGATCCTGATGCTGGTGGGTGATTATGTCGAGGACTATGAAGTCATGGTCCCGTTCCAGATGCTGCTCATGGTCGGGCACCGGGTGCATGCGGTGTGTCCGGACAAGCAGGCTGGCGATTTCGTCCGCACCGCCATCCATGACTTCGAGGGGGACCAGACCTACTCGGAAAAGCCCGGGCACCGGTTCATCCTGAACGCGACCTTCGCCCAGGTCCGGGCCGAGGACTACGACGCCCTGGTCATCCCCGGCGGCCGCGCCCCCGAATACCTGCGCCTGAACCCGGCGGTGCTGGCCCTGGTCCGGGCCATGGCCCAGGCCGGCAAGCCCATCGCCGCCATCTGTCACGGGCCGCAGATCCTGGCCGCCGCCGGCGTGCTCGAGGGCGGCCGGGCCTGCTCGGCCTACCCGGCCGTGGGCCCGGAAGTGACCGAAGCCGGCGGCGCCTTCCAGGCGATCCCGGTGGACCAGGCCCACGTGGACGGCCAGCTGGTCACCGCTCCCGCCTGGCCGGCCCATCCGGACTGGATCGCCAAGTTCCTGAAGGTCCTGGGCACCCGCATCGAGGCCTGATTCCCGAACGTTCCATCCCGTGGGCCGCCCGCGCGGCCCATGGGCGGATTTGCCTTTCGCCCATCCCGTACCCTAGAATAGTCCGTGATGCCGAACCTGAGCCCAATCCCCCGCCCTCCCTTCCGTCCCACGGGAGCCTAGGGGCCGTACCGGGGACAGGACAGGCAGGCAACAGGCCCTCCACCACGGAACCCGAAGCCCGGGCTGCCGGGCCTGGCGTCTGCCTGGGCCCGGCCAGGCCGGGTCGCCGGCCTTCGGCCTGCCCCGGTGTATCTTCTATGCAGGAGCTTTCCATGCCCGATTCCTCGCGCGCTGTCCTGGCCCAGACCCGACGTCTGGTGGTCAAGCTGGGCACCAATGTCATCATGCGGTCCGACGGACTCCCGGCCCTGAGCCGGCTGTACGGCATCCTGGAATCCGTGGCCACCCTGGGCCGGGAGGGGCGGCAGGTGGTCCTGGTGTCTTCGGGCGCCATCGGCCTGGGCGCCCATCAGCTGGGCCTGGACCACAAGCCCGAACTGCTGGCCGAGAAGCAGGCCTGCGCGGCCGTGGGCCAGGGCCTGCTCATGGGGCTGTACCAGGCAGGCTTCAGCCGGCTGGGCATGACCGCCGCCCAGGTGCTGCTCACCGAGTACGATTTCAGCAACCGCCAGCGCTACCTGAACCTGCGTTCCACCCTCGAAAAGCTGCTGGAGCTGGGCGTGGTGCCCATCATCAACGAGAACGACACCGTTTCCACCCTGGAGCTGGAATCGCGGCTCGGCTTCCGCACCCCGCCGGTGTTCGGCGACAACGACAAGCTTTCGGCCCTGGTGGCCAGCGGCCTGGAGGCGGACACCCTGCTGATCCTGTCGGACGTGGCCGGGCTCTACACCGGCAATCCGAACAAGGACCCCGAGGCCCGGCTCATCCCCCGGGTGGCCGAGCTCACGGCCGAGATCGAGGCCTGCGCCGACGGCCAGAGCTCCCGCGGGCGCGGCGGCATGGCCTCCAAGCTGGCCGCGGTGCGGGTGGCGGTCCAGGCCGGCACCCGGGTGGTGATCGCCAATGGCGCGGCCCCCGGCATCCTGGACCAGGTCCTGGACGGCCAGGAGGTGGGCACCCTGTTCGAGCCCGGCCGCCGGGTCAAGGGCCGCAAGCGCTGGATCGCCCATGCCTCCCAGGTCTCGGGCCGGCTGCGGGTCAACGACGGCGCCCGGGAGGTGCTGCTGGCCGGCCGGGCCTCGCTCCTGGCCGCCGGGGTGGTGGGCCTGGAAGGCGACTTCGAGCGCGACGATGTGGTGGCCATCGCCGACGCCCAGGGCCACGACTTCGCCCGGGGGGTGGTGACCCTGGACCGGGCGGAAGCCGACCTGACCCTGGACCCGGACCAGCAGCAGAACCCGGCCACGGGCCAGGTCCTGGTGAGCCGCGACACCTTCGTTCTTCTGGGGGAAGCATGACCAGCCAGCAGCATGTCCAGCAGATCCGCGCCCGGGCCGGGCTGGCCCGGAGCGCCTCCCGCCAGCTGGCCGCCAGCGCCGCCGCGGACCGGGACCGGGCCCTGCGGGCCGCAGCCCGCATCCTGCTCGAGCGGGCCGAGGCGGTGCTCCAGGCCAATGCCCAGGACTGCGCCCTGGCCGCGGACCTGTCCCCGGCCGCGGCCGCCCGCCTGAAGCTGGATCCGGTCAAGCTGCGCGACATGGCCCGGGGCCTGGAGGCCGTGGCCGGTCTGGCCGACCCCCTGGGCCAGGTGCGCCTGCATCGGCTGCTGGACGAAGGCCTGGAACTCACCCAGGTCACCTGCCCGCTGGGGGTCCTGGCGGTGATCTTCGAATCCCGGCCCGACGCCCTGCTGCAGATCGGCTCGCTGGCCATCAAGTCCGGCAACGCCGCGCTGCTCAAGGGCGGCCGCGAGGCGGCCCACAGCAACCGGCAGCTGGCCGAGGTGCTGCACCTGGGCCTGGCCGAGGCCGGGCTGCCGGCGGCCTCGGTCCAGCTGCTGGACGGCCGCGAGGAGGTGGACGCCCTGCTGGCCATGGACGATCTGGTGGATCTGGTGATCCCCCGGGGCTCCACCGCCCTGGTCCGGCACATCCAGGCCCACACCCGCATCCCGGTGCTGGGGCACGCGGAGGGGATCTGCCACATCTACCTGGATCCCAGCGCCGACCCGGCCAAGGCCGTGGCCGTGGTGCGGGACGCCAAGCTGCAGTATCCGGCCGCCTGCAACGCCGTGGAGACCCTCCTGGTGCACCGGGACGCCACCGGGATCCTGGCCCTGGTGGCCGAGGACCTGCGCGCCCGGGGGGTGGAGCTGCGCGGCTGCCCCCGCGCCCTGGCCGAGCTGCCCTGGATGCAGCCGGCCACCGAGGCCGACTGGGACACCGAGTACGGGGAACCCATCCTGGCGGTGCGGATCGTGGACAGCCTGGACGAGGCCATCGCCCACATCCACGCCCACGGCTCCGGGCACACCGAGGCCATCCTGGCCGAGGACCCGGCCGCGGCGGCCCGGTTCCTGGCGGAAGTGGACGCCAGCGGGGTCTACCACAACGCCTCCACCCGCTTCGCCGACGGCTACCGGTACGGGTTCGGGGCCGAGGTGGGGATCAGCACGGGGCGGCTGCACGCCCGGGGGCCGGTGGGCCTGGAAGGCCTGCTGTCCACCAAATACCTGCTGCGCGGCGACGGCCACCAGGTGGCGGACTACAGCGGTCCAGACGCCCGTCCGTTCCTGCATCGGGAGCTGGACCGGAGCTGAACCGGAATCGGAAAAAACCGGGCACAAAGGGATGGGTTTCCGGCATCCAAGAGGTGAGGCCCCCCATGCCCACCCCCGCCCCCCCCGGCAAGAGCCCCGACCCCCCGACCTGCTCCGCGCTCCATCTCTGCGCGGTCTGCCCCCAGCGCATCCTGGCCACGGAGCTGCTGTCGGGGTTGCGGGCCATCCGCCTGGCCCCGGCTCCGCCGGGCACCCCCAGCGGCACCCGCCGCTGGGGCACCCTGGACACCCCCTTCGGCCCGATGCTGCTTTCGGAACGGGACGGCAGCATCGCCAGCATCTGCTTCCTGGACGGCCGGCACCCGGGACGGATCCTGGCCGGCCTCCAGGAGCGCTGGCTGGAGGCCCAGTTCCTGGAGTGCGCCCAGGCCCTGGAACCGTACCGGCGCTACCTGGTGCAGGCCATGGGCGGAGCGGTGCCGGTCTTCCAGCCGCTGCCCCCCACCGGCTAGGCTTCGCCCGAGCGGCGGACGGGATAGGGCGCGTCGCTGCTGCGCACCGCCCGGCCCAGCCAGGCCATGGCCTCGCCCAGGTGCCGCATGTTGCGCAGGGCCTCGCCGTCCCCGGACACGTCGCCGGGCTCCAGCCCGTAGCCGATGTTCCAGTAGGTGGAGCCCGGCACGATCATCTGGGAAATGGAGAACAGATGGTTCATGGTGTCGAAGGCATGGGTGGCCCCGCCGCGGCGCACCGCCACCACCGCCGCGCCCACCTTCCCGGCCAGCGCGCAGCCGTTGGCCATGGCCACGAACCCGGCCCGGTCGATCAGGGCCTTCATCTCCGTGCTCACATCGGCGAAATAGGTGGGCGAGCCCAGCAGGATGGCGTCGGCCTCCAGCATCTTGGTAAACACCCCGTTGAACACGTCCTGGCCCGAGCTGCACTGCCGGTCCTGGCGCTTCATGCACTGCCCACAGGCGCGGCAGCCGTGGATGGACCGGCCACCCACCTGCAGCAGCTCGGTCTCCCAGCCGGCCTGCGCCATGGGCGCCAGGGCCGTCTCCAGCAGGATGCGGGTATTGCCATCCTTGCGCGGACTGCCGTTGATGGCGACGACCTTCATGAGGGACCTCCTTGGGAATCGGTGCAGAACCGGGGAGCCTCGGCGTCTACCCCGCCGGCCGTCCACCCCGCCCGCACGGCCCGGCTGAGCCACGCGGTGCCGGCCAGGGCCGCCAGCACGGCCCCGGCGGTGCCCAGGAACACCGCCGGGTAGCCGAAGCCGTGGATGATGGCGCCGGCCATGGGACCGGCGATGAACAGGGACAGATCGGCGAAGGCGTTGTAGATCCCGATGACCGACCCCCGCACCGATTCCGGGAAGCGGTTGGCAGCCTCCACGCCCAGGGCCGGGAACACCAGGGAGAAGCCCGCCCCGGTGAGGCCGCAGGCCAGATGGGCCATCTGGTGCGAGCGGCCCAGGCCCAGCAGCAGCAGGCCGCAGGTTTCCAGGGCGAAGGAGACCATGGCCACCCGGAAGCCGCCGAACCGGTTGATGGTCCGGGCGAAGGCCAGCCGCGCGCCCACGAAGCTGAGCCCGTAGATGCTCAGGGACAGGGCCGCGCCCGGCCAGCCCTGGCGGGCGAAGTACAGGGTGATGAAGGTGGCGATCACCCCGAAGCCGGTGCCGCCCAGGGCCAGGGCCAGACCGTAAGGGGTGACCTTCAGGACGATGCGGCCCATGGGCACCCGCTGGCCCGGCAGAGGCACCGTGCCGGCCATGCGGCTGGACAGGGCGAAACTGCCCAGGCACAACCCCAGGATGATCGCCCCCACCGCGCCGAAACCCCAGTGGGCCGACACGATCAGCCCCAGCGGAGCCCCGACCGCCAGCCCGGTGTAGGTGGAAACCCCGCTCCAGGAGATGACCCGGGCGGTATGCTCGCCGCCCACCCGGCCGATGCCCCACATGGTGGAGCCGGTGCCGACCAGGCTTTCGCCGCAGCCCAGGGCCAGGCGGCTGCCGGCCAGCAGGATCAGGCTGGGCCAAAGCGGGTAGTGCCACAGGGCCGCCAGCACCATGAGGGCGCCGGCACCGGCACTCATGAGCATGCCATAGCGAACCGTCTGGCGCGGCCCGAGGGTGTCGGACATATGTCCGGCCCGAGGCCGGCTGGCGAAGGTGGCGATGTACTGCAGGCTGATCAGGAAGCCGGCCAGCACTGTGCTGAGGCCCAGCTGCAGGTGCAGGTAGGACGGCAGGATGCCCAGCGGGGCGCCGATGCACAGGTAGGACAGGAAATTGAAGCCCACCACGGACACGATGCGGAGGGTGAGGGTCTGGTCTGGACTGATCTTGGACATGGGCTACCGAAGCTCCTTCGCGGGGGGCTGGGGTACCCGAAGCCGTCAGGAAGACAAGATGATCATCGCATACCTGCCGCCGCCGGCGGCGCCAAGCCGCGCTTGCGCATGAGCGCGGCCGGGTCCACCGCCCGGCCCCGGAACCGGCGGAAGGCCCGGTCCGGGTCCACCGTGCCGCCCACCGCCAGGATGTACCGGCGGTAGCGCCGGGCCACGGCCGGGCTCCAGGGCCCGCCGCCCTCCAGGAACGCCTCCCAGGTATCGGCGGTGAGGGCATCGGCCCACAGGTAGGCGTAGTAGCCGCCGGCGTACTCGTCATCGGCGAAGATGTGGCTGAAGTGGGCGGGCCGGTGGCGCAGCGCCACGGCCTCGGGCATGCCCAGCCCGGCCCTCAGGTCCCGCTCGAAGGCGTCCGGATCGGTCACCGCGGCGCCGGCAAGGTGCATGCGCATGTCCAGCAGGGCCGACCCCAGGTACTCCAGGGTCTGGAAGCCCTGGTTGAAGGTGGCGGCCCGGGCCAGCTTGCGCGCCAGTTCCGGCGGCATGGGCGCGCCGGTGATGTGGTGGCGGGCGAAGCGCTCCAGCAGTTCCGGGGTCAGCAGCCAGTGCTCGTTCAGCTGGGAGGGGAACTCCACGAAGTCGCCGGGCACGGCGGTGCCGGACAGGGACGGGTAGCGCACCTCCGACAGCAGCCCATGCAGGGCGTGGCCGAACTCGTGGAACAGGGTGACCGCGTCGTCCCAGGAGATCAGCACCGGCGCGGCTGAGGATCCGGGGGATCCGGGGGATCCGGGGGATCCCGGAGAGCCGGACGCGCCCCTGAGGAAGTTGGCGTTGTTGGACACGATGGCCGGCACCGGCCACTCCAGCCGCTCCTGCCGCCGGTACTGGCTCATCCATGCGCCGGACTGCTTGCCTTCCCGGGCGAAGGGATCGAAGTACCACAGCCCGCGCAGGCGCGCCCCGGCCCGGCGCGCCCGGTCGCGCACCGCCCACACCGAACCGTCCGGATGCGGCACCGGCAGGTCCAGGCGGGTGAAGGTCAGCCCGTAGAGCCGGTCCGCGGCCCAGAACATGCCTTCGCGCAGCAGGTCCAGCTGCAGGTACGGCTGGACCTCCTGCAGGTCCAGGGCGAACCGGGCCTGGCGCAGCTGCTCGGCATAGAAGCGGTAGTCCCAGGCGGCGATCGGGAAAGCGCCGTCCCGGTCGGCCAGGGCCTGCAGTTCCGCCAGTTCACCGCGCACCTGGGCCAGGGCCGGGACCCATACGGAGGCCATGAGCGCCAGGGCCCGCTCCGGGGTCCCGGCCATGGCCAGCTCCACCGCCCAGTGGGCGTGGCTGGCGTAGCCCAGCAGCTGCGCCCGTTCGTGCCGGAGGCCCAGGATCCGGGGGATGAGGGCCCGGTTGTCGCCAGTCCCCCCGTCGGCGCCGCGCCCGGTGAAGGCCCGCCACACCCGCTCCCGCAGCCCCCGGTGGGCGCTGCAGGCCAGGAACGGCTCCACCGCGGAACGGGTGTTGCGGATCAGCCAGCCCCCGGCGTGGCCCTGCTCGGCCGCGGCCTGGGCGGCGGCGGCGCGCAGGTCATCGGGCAGCCCGACCAGGTCGGCCTCCCGCTCGATGAGCGTGCCCAGGCGGGTCTCCGCCTCCAGCACCTGCTGGCCGAACCGGGTGCAGCACGTCGCCAGCTCCTGGTTCAGGACCTGGATCCGCTGCTTGCGGTCCGGATCCAGCCGCGCCCCGGCCCGGATGAAGCGGGTGTGGTAGTGCCAGCAGAGCCGTTCCTGCTCCGGATCCAGGCGGGCCCGGCCGCGGCCCGCCCAGACCGCCTCGATGCGCCGGAACAGCTCCGGGTCCTGGGTGATCTCGTCCTCGAAGGCCGCCAGGCGGGGCATCAGCTCCGCCTCCAGCTCCGGCATGGCGCCCACCTTCAGGCTGCTGGCGTGCACCTCGAACAGGGAGCAGACCCGGTCCAGCTTCCGACCGGAGCGCTCCAGGGCCAGGATGGTATTGCTGAAGGTGGGCCGGCGCGGGTTGCCGGTGATCCGGCGCAGCTCCGCCCGCTGCTCGGCCTGGGCCGCCGCCACGGCGGCGGGGAAGGCCGCAGGATCCACCCGGGACCAGGGCGGCACCCCGCCGCAGGGTCCCCGCCAGGGGGCCAGGAGCGGCGCGGGGTCCGGGACGGAAGCGGAAGCGGGAGCGGACATGGGCGGTCTCCGGGGCTCCAGCCTAGCGTACCTGGTGCCGGACTGCGGTCTTCGGGCCGGCGGCCGGATCAGCCGCCAAGTCAGCGGCTGGCCCGGGCCAGCACCGCCGCCAGAGCCTCCAGGGTCTCCTCCAGGTTGGTGGCGGTCAGGGTCGGGTGCACCAGGAACATCAGGCTGGTTTCCCCCAGCTCCCGGGCCACCGGCAGGGGCGCCGGCGGTCCCAGCCCGCTGGCGCGGAAGGACTTCTCCAGGTACAGCTCGCTGCAGCTGCCGGAAAAGCAGGGCACGCCCAGGGCGGTGAGCTCGGCCAGGATCCGGTCCCGGCTCCAGCCGGACCGCAGCCCGCCGGGCTCCACGAACACGTAGGCCTTGTACCCCGCATGGCCGATCTCGGCCGGCGGCTCCGGCACCCGCACGCAGGGGTAGCGGCGGCAGACCTGGTCCAGGCGCAGCCGGTTGGCCCGCCGGATCCGGGTCCATTCCGGCAGCTTGCGCAGCTGGACCCGGCCGATGGCGGCCTGCAGCTCGGTCATGCGCCAGTTGGTGCCAAAGGCATCGTGCAGCCAGCGGAACCCCGGCGGCGGGTCCGGCTGGTGGGCCGCGGCCCAGTTCTTGCCGTGGTCCTTGAAGCTCCAGGCCCGCTCCCACAGGTGCCGGGCGCAGGTGGTGAGCATGCCGCCCTCGCCGCCGGTGGACAGGATCTTGTCCTGGCAGAAGGAGAAGGCGGCCAAGTGGCCAAGGCTGCCCACCGGGCGGCCGCGATAGCTGGCGCCGCTGGCCTGGGCGCAGTCCTCGATCACCTGCAGGCCGTGGTACTCCGCCAGGGCCAGGATCGGATCCATGGCGCAGGGCCAGCCGGCCAGATGCACCGCCACGATGGCCCGGGTCCGGGGGCTCAGCACCCGTTCGATGGTGTCGGCGGTGAGGTTCTGGCTGTCCCGGTCCACGTCGGCCAGGACCGGCACGCAGCCGCGCATCACGGCGCAGCTGGCGCTGGCGATGAAGGTGCGCGGACTGGTGACGATCTCCGCCCCGGGCGGGATGCCCAGGGCCTGGATGGCCAGTTCCAGGGCCGAGGTGCCGTTGCACACCGCCACGGCGTATTCGCAGCCGGCCGCGGCGGCGTGTTCGCGCTCGAAGGTCCGGGCCTCCTGGCCGGTCCAGTAGTTCACCCGGCCCGAGGCCAGCACCCGGTTCACCGCCTCCACCTCGTCGGCGGCGAAGGCCGGCCAGGGGGCGTAGGGGGTGATGGTCCGGGGGGCGGAAAGGGTCGGGGAGGCGCTGGACATGGCTGGGCAGTTGCTCGCGGGGGGGGGCCTGCGGGGAGAGGGCGGCAGCCAGCGCGACGCTGGCGGACACCCCCGTTGTAGCAGGGAATGTCCGCCAGGCAAGCGGAAAATTCTACTATTTTTGCATTTTTATTCGAGTTTCATACGTGCATCCGAATGCCCGAACGGGCGTTAGCGTCCCGGGCAGGGCCCGGCACCAGGGCCGGCGTCGGGCCCGCCGGCGGGCTCCATGGGATCCAGCTCGCCCATTTCCGCCATGAGCTCCTTGTGGGCCTCCCGCTCCCTGTCCAGCTTCACCCGCAGCCGCTGGGCCTTGGCCTTCTGTTCCGGGGTGAGCACTCCCTGGATCTCCATGAACGTGGCCCGCTCCTCCAGCACCACCTGCAGCCTGGCCTCGGCGACGGCCCCGGCCAGGGCGCGCACCTGGGCCTCGGTCAAGGCCGGATCCTCCAGCCCGTGGCGCAGGGCGGCCGCCTTATCGCCCAGGGCCTTGCGCTTGTCGGCCTGGGCCATCCGGTGCTGCTCCTGGATGGTCCGCATGGCCTTGTCCTGGACCGGCGTGATGGCCAGGAAGGCCATCATGGGCAGGCCCTGGGGCCCGCCCCTGGCGCGGGGACCGCCCTGGGGCCCCTGCGGGCCGAACGGGGCCCACGGACCGCCCGGGAAGCCCGGGAAGCCCTGGAAGCCCTGGGGTCCCTGCCCCGGCCCGCCGGGGCCGGACCGGCCGGCCTGGGTGATGGCGGGCCGGAAGGCCCCATCGGGACCCGGCGGCGGGGTCTGGGCCGACAGCGCGGCCGGCACGAGCAGTACGGCCAAACAATGGGCAGACAGGGATTTCACCAAGGGAGCCTCCTTCGAAGCGCGGCCAGGCTGCCGCTGGGTCCAAGGTGCTGCCCCGAAGGGGGAAAGTCACGGCATGGCTGCCGATGGGCGTCCTGGCCGGGCGAGCGTCGAAAGCCCGCCGCCCAATGCTGGACCGGCGCCGGTCAGATCTCCGCGTACGGATCCGCCAGGGGAGGCAGTTCGCCGCCTCCGCTTTCGGGCTTGCCGCCGTCGTCGAGCAGGGCCATGAGCACCCCGGTGAGGACCAGGCTGATGCCGTTCAGATACAAGACATCCCACAGGGGCAGGGCAGGCATATCGGGCATGGCGACCTCCTTGGGATAGAGCAGGCTCTATACCCTCAGAGCGAAAATCATGCCGATTTGCCAATGCGCGTCCAGGTAGCAGGGACGCGGTGCGGGTTGGCCCCGGCGCAGCGTTTTTTTCCCGGATGCCGGGCCCCCGCGTGGGAAGTTGCAACGGGCGTGGCAGAATGAATCATTTTCCCCGGGCGCCGGAGTCAGATGCTGTAGTTCAGGGAGGGCGCGGATTCCTTGGTCTGCTGCCGCTCCAGCAGGACGGCCAGGGAGATGCCCTGGTAGATGCCGATCAGGGCCCGGGTGCCCTCGTCCCAGAGTTCCAGCAGCGCGCAGGTCTCCGGCTTCTTGCAGCAGCCCGACCCGCCCGGGCACTCGGCCAGGTTCAGCGGCCCCTCCAGGGCTTCCAGGATGGTCAGCACGGAGATCTCCGCCGGCGACCGGGACAGGGTATAGCCGCCCTTGGCCCCGCGCACCCCCTGGACGATGCCGGCCTTGCGCAGGGGCACCATCAGCTGCTCCAGGTAGGTCCCGGGCAGCCCCTCCCGCTCCACGATGTCCTTGAGCAGCATGGATCCCTGTCCATGGGCCCGGGCCAGGGCCAGCATGGCCCGCAGTCCATATATCGCTCGCGAAGAGAATTTCATGGGGTCTCCATCCGGTGCGCGGTTCCAACCGGCATCCGATCATACCCTAAACGTTTCCGATCATATTGGTAAGTATTCTTGCTTGGTCCGGCCGGAGCGGGCTCACCTCATGGTGAAGCCGCGCGCGGCCAGGAACGCGCGCATGTGCGGACGGGATTCCTTGCCCACCAGGGCCTTGATCTCCTCGCTCCAGCAGCTGTCCTTCTTGCCGCCGGTGCGGGTCTGGTAGTACTGGCGCAGCTCCCGGTCATAGCTGTGGATGGCCTCCAGGCCGTCCTGTTCCCGGTAGCCGTCCTCCATGAGCACCGCGTGCAGCGGCAGGCGCGGCTTGATCTGCGGGTCCTGGGCGGGGAAGCCCAGGCACAGGCCGAACACCGGGTAGACCGACTCGGGCAGCGCCAGCAGGTCCGACACCTCCTGGGGCCGGTTGCGCAGGCCGCCGATGTAGCAGATCCCCAGGCCGAGCGACTCGGCCGCCACCACGCAGTTCTGGGCGAACAGGGCCACGTCGGCGGTGGCGCTGATGAACTGCTCGGTCATGCCCGGGCAGAAGGTCCCCCCCTGCAGTTCGCAGGCCAGGCGGGACCGGTGCACATCGGCGCAGAACACCAGGAAGGCGCCGGCGCTGGCCACATAAGGCTGGCCGCCGGACAGCTCGGCCAGCAGCGCCCGCTTGCCGGCGTCCCGCACCCGGATCACCGTGGTCGCCTGGATGTTGCTGGAGGTGGCCGCCGCCTGGCCGCAGGCGACGATCTGCCGGATCCATTCGTCGCTCACCGTCTGGTCAGTGAACTTGCGGATGGAGCGGTGGGCTTTGAGCAGTGCCATGACTTCGTTCATCTTCGGGCGCCTCCGGACGATCAACCTGGATTGTAGCGGCCCGGGCGTCCGCCGGCGCGACCCGGCGCATTTGCCAAGCACCGGGCCGAGGTGGACAATCCTGGCTGGAGGCCCTCCCTTGCAAACCCTGCTCGCCGACGTCGACACCCAGCTGCTCTGGCACTATTTTTCCGAACTCTCCCGGATCCCCCGCGGCTCCCGCGACGAAGCGGCCGCGGCCGCCTGGGTGCTGGCCCAGGGCCGGGCCCTGGGCTGCGAGGCGGAACAGGACGCCGTGGGCAACGTGCTGCTCCGCAAGCCGGCCACGCCGGGCCGGGAACAGCGCCCGGGCGTGGCCCTGCAGGCCCACGTGGACATGGTCTGCGAACAGAACGAAGGCACCGGCCACGACTTCACCCGGGATCCCATCCAGCTGGTGCACGAAGGCGACGTGCTCCGGGCCGCGGGCACCACCCTGGGCGCCGACAACGGCATCGGCGTGGCCGCCGCCCTGGCTCAGCTGGCCGCCCAGGACCGTCCGCACGGGCCGCTGGAGGTGCTGGTCACCATCGACGAGGAGACCGGGCTCACCGGCGCCAACAACGTCCGCCCCGGCTGGCTGCGGGCCAAGTACCTGCTCAATCTGGACAGCGAGGCGGAGGGGGTGCTCACCATCGGCTGCGCCGGCGGGGTGGACAGCATCGCCACCCGCCGCCTGGTCCTGGAACCAGCCCCCGCCGGCACCCGGCCGTACCGCATCAAGGTGTCCGGCCTGAAGGGCGGCCACTCGGGCATCGATATCCACGCCGGACGCGGCAACGCCATCCGCATCCTGGCCCAGGTGCTGGCCGCCCTGGACCCGGCGCTGGGCCTGCGGCTGGGCGCGGTGCACGGCGGCAACAAGCGCAACGCCATCCCCCGCGAGGCCTCCGCCCAGATCCACCTGGATCCAGCCAGGGAGGCCGCCCTGCGGGACGCCCTGGCCGCCCACGCGGCCCACTGGCGCACCGCCCTGGGCGCCTTCGACCCGCAGCTGACCATTACCCTGGGCAGCGTGGCGCCGGACCAGGCCGGCCCGGCCCTGGCCGCCGCGGACGCCACGGCGCTGGTGCGCATGCTCCTGGCCGCCCCCCACGGGGTGGAGGCCATGAGCCCGGATATCGCCGGTCTGGTGCAGACCTCGGTGAACCTGGGGGTGGTGGAGACCCGGGACGACCTGGCCACGGTGGTGCTGCTCACCCGCAGCTCGGTGGACCCCTCCCGGCATGCCCTCACCGACCGGATCGCCGCGGTCTGCGCGGCCTGCGGGTTCAGCCACGAGCTGGTGGGCGGCTATCCCGGCTGGAAGCCCGAACCCGCCGCCGGCCTGGTCCAGCTGGTGAACAGCGTGCACCAGGAGCTGTTCCAGCGCCCCATGGAGATCGCCGCCATCCACGCCGGCCTGGAGTGCGGCCTCATCGGCGAGGGCCACCCCGGCCTGGAGATGGTGTCCATGGGCCCCGATATGTGGGACGTGCACACCCCCGACGAGCGGGTGAGCGTGCCGTCCGTGGCCCGCTTCTGGAAGCTGCTGGGAGCGGTGCTGGCGCGGGTCTAAGAGTGTGACCAAGTATTGGTCCGGGTCCCGCCCTTTCGCCCTCTTCGTTGTCTCTGAACGCATTCGCGTTCAAAGACAACGGAGGTGATCCGGCAGAGTGGCGGGGACCGAGTTCCACCCCGGGTGAATGTCTTTTGCGGACAGGGCCAATGCCGTGCAAGGTCCAGGCCCAGTGGAGCCTGGTCTGCGCTGCCTACGATCTCTTGAAGCTAACGAGAGCGACCGTATGAGAGGCAAGAATGCCCCGAAAACGGATTAAGTTCGAGCCGCCGAGAAGTCTGGCTGAGCCGAAATCCCGGAGGTGGATACCCAAATGCCGGTTGCCCTCCGGCGAAACAATCCGTTCTGTTGGATCGCGATCAGCGATCCAACAGAACGAACCAGGGCGAAATGGAGGGACCCGAGCCTTTACCTCCTAGACGGAGCCTCCCGCCAGGGCCGCCTTGAGGCTCTGGCGCAGCAGTTCCACGCCCAGGTCCAGGTCCTCGGTGCGCAGGTTCAGGGCCGGGCGGAAGCGCAGGCCCTGGACCCCGGTGGCCAGGATCAGCATGCCCAGCTGGTGGGCCCGGGCGATCACCGCGTCGCGCAGTTCCGGCGAGCGCAGGTCCAGGGCGCAGAACAGGCCGAGCCCCCGGGGATTGGCGGTGTGCTCCGGGAAGTCCCGGTGCAGCTCCCGCAGCCCGGCCAGCAGGCGCAGGCCCTGGACGGCCCCGTGCCGCACCAGGTCCTCCTCGTCCATCACCTGGATGATCCGGGTGCCGCGCACCATGTCCACCAGGTTCCCGCCCCAGGTGCTGTTGATCCGGCTGGGCACCCGGAACACGCTGTCCACCTCGTCCAGCCGGGCGCCGCCGGCGATGCCGCAGCACTGGGACTTCTTGCCGAAGGCCAGCAGGTCCGGGCGCACGTCCCAGTGCTGGTGGGCCCACCAGCGGCCGGTGGCGCCGAAGCCGGTCTGCACCTCGTCGAACACCAGCAGGAACTCGTGGGCGTCGGCCAGGGCGCGCAGCCGGCGCAGGAACTCGGGGCGGAAGTGGTTGTCGCCGCCTTCGCCCTGGATCGGCTCGATGATCAGGCAGGCGATCTCGTGGGGGTCCCGGTCCAGGGCGGCCAGGATCTGCACCTCGGCCTCCGCCTCGGCGGCCGTCACCTGCGCCAGCGCCGCCCCGTCCAGGGGGAAGCGCACCTTGGGGTTGAGGATGCGCGGCCAGTCGAACTTGGGGAAGTACATGTGCTTGCGCGGATCCGCCGTGTTGGTCAGGCTCAGCGTGTAGCCGCTGCGGCCGTGGAAGGCCTCGCGGAAGTGCAGCACCTTGGAGCCCCGCTCGCCCCGGCCCCGGTCCAGGTTCTTGCGCACCTTCCAGTCGAACGCCGCCTTGAGCGCGTTCTCCACCGCCAGGGCGCCGCCCTCCACCCAGAACAGGTGCGGCAGGTAGTCCGGGGCGACCTGGGCGCCGAAGGTCGCCACCCATTCGGCCATGGCGGAGGTGTAGATGTCGCTGTTGGCCGGCTTGTGCACGGCCACGGCGCCCAGCCGGCGCAGGAAGGCCCGCTCCCGCAGGCGCGGGTGGTTGTGGCCCAGGGGCGCGGTGGCGAAGAACGTGTAGAAGTCCAGGAAGCGCCGGCCGTCCCGGGCATCCACCAGCCAGGAGCCGCGGGAGCGCTCCAGATCCATCACCAGGTGGAAGCCGTCCACCAGCATGCGTTCCCGGAGCACCTCCAGGACCGCCTCGGGCGGGATCCGTGCTCCGGCGGCGGGGGGCGACTTCACCTGGGTCATGGGCATCCTCCGGCCGGGTAGCTGCGGGGTTGAGTGAGTAGGCTAGAGTCTCGGCCAGGCGCCGGGCGGAATAAACTGGCGGAACGCCGGAACAAACCGCATTATTCGGCATCTTTCCGGGGCTGCCGCACACCATGCCGAAAACCGAACTGGATGCCACCGATCACCAGCTGCTGAGCCTGCTCCGGGAGAATGCCCGCACCCCCACCGCCGCCCTGGCCCGCAAGCTGGGCCTGTCCCGCACCACCGTGCAGAGCCGGATCGACCGGCTGGAGCGGGCCCGGGTGGTGGCCGGCTACACGGTCCGGGTCTCCGGCGCGGCCGAAGCGGGGCTGGTGCGCGCCTGCGTGCTCATCACCCTGGCCCCCCGGCAGGGCCCGGGCATCGAGGCCGCCCTGCGGCGCCTGCCCCAGGTGCGGACCCTGCACGCGGTGAGCGGCGCCTTCGATCTGCTGGCCATGGTGGCGGCGGACGGCCTGGACGAGCTGAACAGCATCCTGGACCGGGTCGGCCAGCTGGAGGGGGTGGAGCGGACCACCTCCGCGGTGGTGCTGTCCACCCGCATCGATCGCTAGGCCTATATAACGGAACAACCTTGGCCATTGGTGCGGGTCCCGGCATAAGGCGCCGTAGCGGAATGCCAAAATGGGACGGGTTATTCCGCAACGGCGCCTAAAGGGTAGACTGATCGGGTCCAGCGTCCCCGGTGCCCCCATGCCCAGTGCCCACATCGATCACCTCGTCGTCACCGCCCCCAGCCTGGCCGCGGGCGTCGCCTACGTGCGGGAGCGGCTGGGGGTCTCCCCCCAGCCCGGGGGCCAGCATCCGCGCATGGGCACCCACAACTGCGTGCTCCGGTTGGGGCCGGCCTGCTACCTGGAGGTCATCGCCGTGGATCCCCAGGCCGGGACGCCGGAGTGCCCGCGCTGGTTCCAGCTGGACCAGGCCTGCCACCGGCCACGGCTGGCCGCCTGGATCGCCCGCACCGACGGGTTGCGTGCCGCCACCACCGCCTGGGCCGCGTTCGGCCGGATCGAGCCCATGACCCGGGGCGCCCTGCGCTGGGAGATCGCCCTGCCCGAAGGCGGCGCCCTGCCCTACGACGGCGTGGCGCCCATGCTGATCCAGTGGCAGGGGCCGCACCCGGCCGAGGCCATGGCCGATTCGGGCTGCTCCCTGATCAGCCTGGAAGGCCGGCACCCCCAGGCGCCCGCCATCGAAGGCCTGCTGCGCGCCATCGGCCTGCAGTCGCCGGTCCCCATCACCCTGCCCGGGCCCGGCCAGCCGCCCCACCTGGTGGCCCGCTTCCAGACCCGGTCCGGGCCGCGCCTGCTGGACGCTTCGGAGGCCATGAATGACTGACCTGAACGTCTTCACCCGGGCGGACTTCGTCGGCCGACTGGACCGCCTGAACCGGCGCAAGATCCTGCTGCTGCGGGTGGCGTTGTCCTGCCTGTTCGTGCTGCTGCTCACCTCCATGTGGATGACCAAGGCCCATCCCCACGACACCGTTCACTCGGCCTTCAAGGCCGTGAGTACGCTCGGCTTCATGGCGGTGGTCTACGCCTGCCTGGCCTCGCTCCAGCGCCTGGGCCGGAGCCTGGGGCTGTACTGCCCCCACTGCGGCGGCCGGCTCACCGGGGTCCTGGGCCGCAAGGCCGCGTTGGCCGAGGCCTGCGTCCATTGCGGCCAGAGCCTTTTCTAGCCCCGGACCCGGCCCCCCCGGACCCGGACGCCGCCGGGGCCCCCTGCGCCCTGAGCCTGTCGGTGCGGGCCTTCGTGGCGCCCCTGGAGCGCACGGGTAGCCTGGATGCCAGGCTGTCCGTCATCGCCGATGAGGACCCCCGGTCCCTGGGCGCCCAGGTGCACGCCCGGATCCAGCAGCGCCAGCTCCGGGCCGAACCGGACGCCCAGAGCGAACTGCCGGTGCAGGCGGAGCTGGACTGCCCGGGCTTCACCTGCCGGGTCCGCGGGCGCATCGATCTGCTGCTGCCCGACGGCGATGGCCCGATGGTGGAGGAGATCAAGACCGGCTTCCGCCCAGCGGCCATCCTCCGGGCCCTGGCGGAGGATCCGGAACACCCCTTCGCCCTGCAGGCCCGCATGTATGCCTGGATGCGCCAGCGGGACACCGGCCAGGCCCACCGCTGCCGGATCCGCATCGTCTCCCTGCTGGACCTGGCCGAGACCCTGGTGGAGCTGCCGCCCGACCCCGGGTTCCCGGACTGGGTGGCGGCCCGGGTGCGGGCCCAGCACGAGGCCTGCCTGGGGGCCCGGGCGCGCACCCTGGAGCGCCGGCGCCTGGGCGCCGCCCTGGCCTTCCCGTTTGACCCGCCGCGCCCCGGCCAACAGGAGCTGGTGGACCGGGTCGGCCAGGCGCTGCGGGACGGCCGGCGCCTGCTGATCCAGGCGCCCACCGGGCTGGGCAAGACCGCCGCCATCATGTTCCCGGCCCTGGCCTGGGCCCTGGACCAGGATCTGCAGGTGTTCTACGCCACCCCACGCAACAGCCAGCACCGGGTGGCCGAGGACTGCATCCAGCGGATCCGGGCTGTGGGCGTTGAACGCCATCCCGTGCGCTCGGTAACGCTCCGGGCCAAGGAGCGGGTCTGCCCCCAGCCCCAGGTGGACTGCCGGCCCGAGGTCTGCCCCCGGGCCCTGGGCTACTACGACCGGCTGCGGGACTCGGGCGCCCTGGACACCCTGGCCCGGCTGGGCTGCGCCACGGCCGAGGTGATCGGCCAGCTGGCCGACCAGCATGGCCTGTGCCCGTTCGAGCTGGCCCTGGACGCGGCCCCGGCCGCGGATGTGGTGATCGGCGACTACAACTACGCCTTTTCGCCCCAGGCCACCCTGGGCCGCTTGTTCGGCAGCCCCGAGGATGCCGCCCGGCGCATCGTGCTGGTGGACGAGGCCCACAACCTGCCGGCCCGGGCCACGGACTGGTTCTCCCCGGCCCTGGACCTGGCCTGGCTGGAGGAGCTGCGCCAGCGCCGCCAGCTGCCGCCCAACCCCGCCCTGCGCCGCCGGGCCAGCGCCCAGTTCCGCCGCTGCGCCCAGCTGCTGGAGAGCCTGGCCGGCGCGCACCGGGTGCTGGAGCCGGATCCCCGGCCGTTCTACGGCGAGGAATTCCGCATCGGCAAGCTGCTGGCCTGGGCCGCCGGCGCCGGCCACGAGGTCCCCCCCGGCCACCCCCTGCAGGAGCTGTTCCACGCCTGGTCCGGGTTCTGCACGGGGCTGCGGGAGCTGGGCGACGCGCACACGGTCAGCTGGATCCCCCCCGCCCGGCTGCAGATCACCTGTGCCGACGCCGCGAGCCACCTGGCCGAACGGATGGCCGCCCTATCCGGGGCCGTGCTGTTTTCGGCCACCCTCAAGCCGTTCCTGTACCACCAGCGCCTGGCCGGACTGGAGGCGGCCGACACCGCCGAGGTGCCCTCGCCCTTCCCGGCCGCCCATCGCAAGGTGCTGGTGGTGCCCCAGATCTCCACCCTGTACCGCACCCGGGAGCGGGAAGTGCCGCGCGTCGCCCAGTTCCTGGAGCGGGTGCTGCCCCTGCGGGCCGGCAACTACTTCGTGTTCTTCCCCAGCTTCGAGATGCTGGAGCAGGCCCTCCCGCTGCTGCGCCTGCCGGGCTTCCGGATCCTGGCCCAGCCCCGCCGGGCCGCGCCCGCCCAGATCCAGGCGATCCTGGATACCCTGCGGAATGAGCAGGGGCTGCGGAATGAGCAGGGGCTGCGGAATGAGCAGGGGCTGCGGAATGAGCAGGGGCTGCGGAATGAGCAGGGGCTGCGGAATGAGCAGGGGCTGCGGAACGAGCAGGGGCTGCGGAACGAGCAGGGGCTGCGGAACGAGCAGGGCATCGTAGTCCTGGCGGTGCAGGGCGGCTCCCTGGCCGAGGGCATCGACTGCCCGGGCGAGGCGCTGATCGGCTGCGTGGTGGTGGGCCCGCCCCTGCCCCCCTTCGATCTGGAGCGGGACCGGATCCGCCGCTACTTCGACCGCCGCTATGGCTGCGGCCAAGCCTATGCCTACACCTATCCGGCCATGGCCCGCGCGGTCCAGGCGGCCGGGCGGGTTCTGCGCACCCCCCAGGATCGCGGCCTGCTGGTGTTCCTGGATCGGCGCTTCCTGGCCCCGGACTTCGCCGCCTGCCTGCCCCAGGACTGGTTCCAGGATTCACCCCGGGAGCTGGTCTCGGCCGCGATCCTGGAGGATGTGCGGCGGTTCTGGGCCGGGGACTAGCCGCCCGGCACCGGCTCCGGCAAGGTCACCAGCATGCGCGCGTAGCGGTCCGGCCGGAGCACGCCCATGGCGCGCATCGGCTCGCCGGCCAGGATCTCCGCCTCCGGCCCGGCTTCCAGCCGGCGGCGGATCAGGTGCGCGGTCTGGGTGTGCAGCCCCATGTGGCAGGCGGCAAAGCCGGCCTCGGCCCGAGCCAGCAGTTCCACGGCCGGGTCCGGATGGCCCCGCACCAGGGCCTCCTGGGCCCGCAGGCAGCAGTCCATGGCCGCGCCATAGCCGGTGCGCTCGCCGGCCAGGGCCCGGCGGTCAGCCCGGGCGGATTCCAGGCAGGCGTGCCGGGCCGGGGTCCCGGCCGGCAGGGTGGCGGCCAGGGCCAGCGCGGTCCGGGCCCGTAGCTCCAGCATGGTGACGCACATGCCCTGCACCCGCAGCAGCATCGAGGCCTGCAGGGCCGGCCAGCGCGCCTTGAGCAGCGCCCAGGCCTCCGGGACCGCGCCTTCGTACAGCTGGACATTGACCAGGGCCACCAGGGCGTTGTAGTGCTGGATGTGGAATCCGGCCGCGGACCACTGCGCCATGGCCTCCTGGATCTCCCGCCGGGCCAGGCCCGGCTGGTCCCAGGCCAGGTGCAGGTAGGGCGCGACCCCGGTGCGCAGGTTGGTGATCGCCAGTAGATCGGCCTTGTCGCGAACCTCCTGCAGGCAGGTCTCCAGGCGCGCCCGCACCACCGGCACGTGGCCCAGCACCCAGTGGCTGACCAGGGCGTGATGCTGGGTGATGTGGAGTTCGTAGTCCATGCCCGCCCCGTGGGCCCGGATCAGCGTCTCGGCCTGGTCGTGCAGTTCCGCGGCATCCTTCCAGCGGCCCTGCATGAGGGCCGAGATGCCGGCGGCCAGGCATGCCCGGCTCCGGGCGCCGGGGGTGCCCATCCGCTGGGCCAGGGCCTGGGTGAGGGCCAGGACCCGCCGGGCGGCCGCATCGCTGCGGTTGCCCCGGTGGGCCACATAGATGCATTCGTGGGCCAGGGCGCGCACCAGTCGCACCGGCTCGCCGGCCCTGAGCGCCAGGGCGAGGCCACGGGCCTGGAGCTCGCCGCCGCGGATGTGGTCGATGGGCCCCAGCCCCATGGCGCCGGTCCAGCAGGCGTCGATCCGCTCAAGCACCTCCGGATCCAGATCCGCCTCGCGCCGGAGGGTGTAGCCCAGGCCGCGCAGCCGGAGCAGGGCCCGCTGGAACAGCCAGGCCACCAGGGCCCAGCGGGGGCTGGCGGGCGGTTTCAGGCCCAGGGCGGCCAGCACTTCCTTCAGGGTGGCGGTGCCCTGGTCGAACCGGCCACAGCGGAAGGACTGCTCCGCGGTCAACCGCCGAAGCCGGACGGCCGCGTGGCCCACGCTGAGCTCCGCCGCCTCCTGGTAGGCCTGGGCGGCCTCGGCCCCCAGCCCGGCGTCGGCCAGCACCTGGCCCAGCCGGATCAGCAGCCCGGCCCGCCCGGCGGCGCCCGGCGGGTGCAGTTCCAGCGCCATGCGGAAGAAGTGCGCGGCCTGGTCGAAGGCCAGGGCCCGGCCGGCCTGTTCCGCGGCCAGTTCCGCGCAGGCCGCGGCCTTGTCCGGCGCGCCGGCCAGGTGGAAGTGCCGGGCCAGGGCCTGGGGATCGGGCACCGGCGCCCCTTCCATGGCCAGGGCCAGCTCCCGGTGCAGATCCCGGGCCCGGGCCTCGGGGATGCCTCCGTTCACCGCGTCCCGGATCCGGTCGTGGAAGAGCTCCACCTGGTTCCCGCCCAGCCCCCGGACCCGGACGAAGTGCTCGGCCCGGAGCCGGGTCAGCAGTTCGGTCTGGGGCTGGCCCCGGGCGCAGATCCGGGCCAGCAGGTCCACCGCCACCGGCTGCCCCGCCAGGGCCAGCACTTCCACGACCCGCCGGCCCGGTTCGGACAGCCCGGCCATCCGCGCCTGCAGATACTGGGCCAGGGACTGCGGCCAGGCCGGGGACGCGCCCGGCCGGGCCGGCCATAGCCCGCTCTGCCGGGCCATCTCGGTGACGAAGAAGGGGCTCCCGCCGCTTTCCCGGACGATCCAGGCCGCCCGGTCCCGGGCCTCGGCCCCGACCGGCAGCAGGGCCAGGGCCAAGGCCCGCGCCTCGGGCCCGGGCAGCGCCCGCACCTCCAGATCGACCACCTCGGCCGGCGCGCCCGCCAGCAGGTCCCGGAACGCCCCGATCAGAGGCGCGGTCCGGCCGTGCTCGGTGCGATGGCAGGCCAGGACCAGCATGGCCGGCGCTTCCGGGGCATGGAACAGGCTCGCCAGCAGGAGCGAGCTGTCCCGGTCCCCCCACTGGAGGTCGTCCAGGAACAGCACCAGCGGACCGGCCTCGCCCAGGTTGCGCAGCAGCCGGCGCAGCGCGGTGAAGGCCTTGCGCCGGTAGTCCTGGGGATCCAGCGCGTCCTGGGCGTTCTGGGCGCTCTGGACGCTCTGAGCCTCCCGGGGTTCCGGGGCGTCCGGGTCCCCGCGGAAGGCGGTCCGCCCCGGGTCCACCCCCTGCAGCTGGCACAGCACCGGGAACAGCCGGGCCAGCCAGGCCATGTTCTCGGGCAGCAGCCCGGCCAGCCGGGGCCGGGGCAGCCCCAGCAGATACTGGCACAGGGCGTCCATCAGGCTGTCCAGGGCCTTGTGCGGCACCCGCTCCTGTTCGTAGCACCGCCCGCTCAGCAGCACCGCCGCGGGCTGGGTCTGCTCCAACTCCGACCGGAACCTGCGGAGCAGGAAGCTCTTGCCCATACCCGAGGCCCCGTGGGCCAGCACCAGGACCGGCCGGCCCCGGCGGCTGGCCGCCAAGGCCTGGCGCAGCCGGGCCAGTTCCAGGTCCCGGCCGACCATCGGCGCATCGGCGGCGAAGCGGGCCGCCGGGAGGGTCGCGGCCGGGTCCGCGGCATCTGCCGGAGGTCCGGCCAAACGGCGAAGCACCTCCCGCCCCGTGGGCCGCAGCGCCGGATCCTGGGCCAGCAGATCCAGGCAGAGCCGCGACAGATCCTGGGGCGTGCCGGGGACCAGGTCGGCCGGCGCCCGGACCACCGCCGCTCCGCCCGGCAGCAGGGGCGCGCCCTGCCCCGGCCGGCCCGGGCCGGCCGGATCCCGGCCGGCGGAGGGCAGCATCCCGGTGAGGACCCGGTAGAGCATCACCCCCACGCTGTACCAGTCGCTGGCCGTGGTCGGCGGGCAGCCTGACATCCGCTCGGGCGCCATGTAGGCCGGCGTCCCCCCCAGCCGGCTCGGCCGGGCGCCGGTCCTGGGCACCGGTCCCAGATCCATCGCCAGGCCGAAGTCCACCAGCACCACCCGGCCCTGGGCGGTGACCAGCACGTTGGCCGGCTTGATGTCCCGATGCAGCTTGCCGGCCGCATGCAGCGCCTCCAGGCCTTCGGCCAGCTGCCGGGTGAGGGCCCGCACTTCCGGATAGTCCCGGGGCGCCGACCCGGCGCTCGGATTCGCGGGCTCCACCGGACCCGCGTTCAGGGACGGGTGGGGGCCGACGGTGCCGTCCGGCGGCGCCGCCTGGGTCAACCCGTCGGCCCCCGGGTGGGCGAAGGGCGCCCCGGCCTGGGTAGCATCCGGACCCGAACCCAGGGTGGGCGGCTCCAGGCCCGGCCCGCGGCTCCCGCCGCCTTCCTCGCCGTGCGGCTCGCCCTGCAGGCGCCGGTAGAAGTTGGAACCCTCCACCAGCTCCATGGTGAAGAACCAGTCCGGCCCCTGGGTGTGCAGCTCGAACAGGTTCACCAGGTTCGGGTGGGCCACATCCGCCATGGTGCGGAATTCCTGCTTGACCAGGAAGATCGTGCGCGGGCTCGCCTCGTGCGGCACCTTCAGGGCCACCTTGTGCTGGCGCACGTGGTCATAGGCCTCGAACACCTCCCCGAAGCCGCCGGACCCCAGGCTGCGGCACAGGGTGAAGCGTTCAGTTCCCTGGAAGCCGGCCAAGCCGGTCAGTCCCGGGCCAGGAGGCGTACCAGCGGACGGGGGACGCCGCCGTTCCGCCGCTGGTACAGCCCTTCGGACGATTCGGCCGTAAGGCTGACCGTGCGGAGCCTGCTTGGAGGGTAACCCATGCGCCAGCATAACGATGGCTATAAATAATGTCGAGTCGCCTTCCCGGCCGCCTCCTCAGCCCGCCAGCACCACCACCAGCCGCCGGGGGCCGTGCACCCCATAGGCCAGGGTCTGCTCGATGTCCGCGGTCTTGCTCGGCCCGGAGATCACCAGGGCGTTGGCCGGCGGCAGCCGGTCCCAGCCCAGGCCCCGGAACGCCTGGAACAGGGTGTCGAAGATCCGGTCCGTGCGCAGCAGGGCCAGGTGCACCGGCGGCACCAGGGACAGCAGCCGGGGCTCGCGCGGCCCCGGGGCCAGCAGGAGGCCGCCGGTCTCGGCCAGGCCGCCCAGGGTGGTGGTGAAGCCCGCGGCCACCTCCTGGAACAGCTCCCGCTTGAAGTTCTCCACCGGCTGGTCGTAGGGCAGCAGCCGAGGCCCGACGGCCGGCCAGACCGACGCCAAGGTCCGGCCGTCCTCGGTGTCCGGCCCGTACAGCAGGCTGGGCAGCCCTTCGGCCAGGACGAAGGCCACCACCGCCCGGGCCCAGGCGTCCCCGGCCAGGGGCCCGCCCCCGGTCGTCCCGGTCGTAATGGTGGCCCCGGCCGGGGTGCCCGCGTCGATGAACTCGGTGTGCACCGCCGCCATCCCCCGCCGCAGGCGCGCCAGCCGTTCGCCCGGGTCCCAGCGCTTCTCCTCCAGCACCCCGTAGTCCGACGCGGGGTCCGGACTTGGCCCGGGGCCCGCGTGGGAGTCCGAAGGGCCCAGGCGCGGCGAGCCGGTCGTTCCCCCTGGCGGGCCTAGCGGTCGGGCCGCCCGAAGGCCGGCCAGGATCGCGTCGCGTTCAGACATGGGGCACCTCCCCCCGCGCCCGGATCCGCTCCTGCAGGCTGCGCCCGGCCGGCCTGGGCAGGGTCCGGCTGCGGGCCCAGGCCCGGAGTACCGGGGCCGCGGGCGGAACCCAGCGGCCGAACCGGGTGGCAAGCCAGGCTGCGGCCCGGTACTGCGCCGGATGGCTCAGCACCCAGCCCCAGGCCGACCATAGCAGGCCCTCCAGCCGGGAGCGGGCGCCGCCCGCCCCCAGCACCGGCCCGGCCGCGTCGGCCGGGCCGAGGTGGCTGCCCTCCCGGCGCATGCGCACCAGCAGGCTCGGCAAAGGGATGCCCACCGGGCACACCTCGGCGCAGGCTCCGCACAGACTGGAGGCGTGCGGCAGATCGTGGCGCAGCCCGGCCCCTTCCATCTGCGGGGTGAGCACCGAGCCGATGGGTCCGGGGACCACCGCCTGGTAGGCATGGCCGCCGATCCGGGTGTAGACCGGGCAATGGTTCATGCAGGCGCCGCAGCGGATGCAGGCCAGCGTGGTGCGCAGTTCCGGATCCCGGTGGATGCGCGAGCGGCCGTTGTCCAGAAGCACCAGGTGCACCTCCAGGGGACCGTCCAGCTCCCCGGCGCCCCGGGGCCCGGAGATCAGGTTGAAGTAGGTGGTGATGGGCTGCCCGGTGGCGGAGCGGGTGAGCAGGGAGTATAGCGGCGCCACCTCGTCCAGCTTCTCCACCACCTTTTCCAGGCCCATGAGGGCGATGTGCAGGGGCGGCACATGGGTGCTCATGCGGCCGTTACCTTCGTTCTCCACCAGGCACAGGGTGCCGGTCTCGGCCACGGCGAAATTCACCCCGGATACCCCTGCCTGGGCGGCCAGGAACTTCTGGCGCAGCACCGCCCGGGCCATGGCGGTCAGCTCATCCACCTGCTCCGTGTACTGGGCCTCCCGGATCCGCGCGCTGAACAGCCGGGCGATCTGGTCCTTGTTCTTGTGGATGGCCGGCAGGATCAGGTGGCTGGGCGTCTCATCGGCCAGCTGGATGATGTACTCGCCCAGATCCGCCTCCACCACCTCGATGCCATGCCCCTGGAGCCAGGCGTTCAGCCCCATCTCCTCCGAGACCATGGACTTGCCCTTCACCAGGGCCTTGACGCCCCGGGCCTGGAGCAGCTCCAGCACGATCTGGTTGCCCTGGGCCGCGGTGCCGGCCCAGTGCACGACGATGCCGTTGCGCACCAGGTTCTGCTCCAGCTGGACCAGGAGCTCCGGCAGGCGCCGCAGGTTCTTGGCCCGGATGGCGGTGCCCAGGGCGCGCAGCCGGGCCCATTCCGCGGGATCCGGGAAGGCGGCCGCGCGCTTGGCCATGAGCCCGTCCATGGCCCGGCGGAAGTTGTTCCGCAGCTGCGGGTCGCCCAGGGCCCGGGCGCTGGCGGCGGGGAAGTCCAAATTACTGGCCATGGCTGCGCTCCCACAGGAACTGGGCGATGTGCTGCGTCACCGGTCCCTGCCCCTGGCGTTCCAGGGTGCCGCCCAGGTGCATGAGGCAGCCCCCATCCGTGGACAGTACCCGTTCGGCGCCGGTGGCGCGCAGGTCGGCCACCTTGTCGGCGGCCATGGCCGCGGACAGCTCCGGGTCGCGCACCGCGAACACGCCCCCGAATCCGCAGCATTCCAGGGCCCGGTCCGGCTCCACCAGGTCCACGTTGCGCAGCTGGCGCAGCAGGACCCGCGGCTGGTCCAGCACCCCCTGGTCGCGCATGGCATGGCAGCTGGCGTGCAGGGTGACCTTCACCGGCGGGCCCAGATCCTCCAGCTTCAGGCCGGTCTGGTCCACCAGGAACTGGGTGAGCTCGAACACCCGCCCGGCCAGGGCCCGGGCCGCGGCCTCCTCGGGCTGGCCACGGAACAGTTCCGGGTAGCGGGTCCGGATCATCCCGCAGCAGGAGCCCGAAGGCAGCACCACCGGCAGGTCCCGGGGGAACAGGGCGAGCTGGGCGCGGGCCACGGCCCGGGCCTGCTCCCAGTAGCCGCAGTTGAAGGCCGGCTGGCCGCAGCAGGTCTGGCCCCGGGGAAAGATCACCCGCAGTCCGGCGGCCCGGAGCAGCTCGATCCCGGCCAGACCCGCCTCCGGGTAGAACAGGTCCACCAGGCAGGTGGCGTAGAAGTACACATCGGACAAGGGCGGCCCCCTCCGGATCGGGAGGTCATCCTGACAGCTTCCCGGGGGACACGCCAGGAGCCCGTCCAAGAATCCCATTCGGGTCCCAACGTGGCGCCCGTAGGTTGGTTCGATGCTCTTAAGAAGGTGGAACACATTTGTCGCCTTGGGCTGCTTCCTCCAGCTCACGGCAGTCGCGAATGCGACTGCCGTAAGCAATCAGGGCGCTGGGTCGGGACACGGACGACTAGCTTGGCCGGACTCCTAGAACTGGAATCCGGCCGAGATGAGCACCGATTTCAGCTGGGTGTCCACGTCGTCCTGGGACCGGGGCCGGCCCAGGATCCGGGACACGTCCTGGGCGTACTCGATCTTGAGCGGGATGCCGATCTTGAAGATCAGGCCCAGGCCCAGGGCAGTGCGGAACGGCGGATAGCCGGTGGCCGGGGTGCTGGCGGCGCCGTCCACACCCGGCTGAGCCGGCTGCCGGGAGATCGATTCGTAGACCTGGCCGGAATCCACGAACACCTCGCCCCAGACCGAGGGCCGCACCAGCGGGAAGCGGTACTCCAGGTTGATCAGGGCCAGGGCCTGGCCGCCCACCGGGGTCTTGTAGGTGATGGGCTGGCCGTTGCCGTCCAGTTCCTCCTGGCCGGCCTGGGACCCGGTGGTGTAGCGCAGGGGGATGGGCGTCTGCACCCCCAGCGCGTCCGGCTCCACCCCCCGGAAGCTGAACGGCCCGCCGGCGAAGAACCGCTCCGAAAGGGGCAGGTTGCTGGCGGAACTGGCGGTGGGCTTGGCGATCCCCAGATGCAGGCCCAGGGCCACCACCCCGTCCTTGGCCCGGTAGCCCACCGGCCAGGTCCACTGGTGCTTCAGGTCCAGCTTCACGAAGCTGCTGTTGGCGCTGGTGAGGAAGAGCTGGTTGGCGAACTCCACCCGGGCTGCCGAGTAGGTGCCGCGGGTGGGATCGAAGGCGTTGTCCCGGGTGTCCCGGGCCAGCTGCGCGAAGGGCGCCGAAATGATGGCATGGGTGGGATAGCGGGCCACGATGGCCAGCTCGTCGGTGCTGATCCCGACGATGGCCGAGGCCACATCCACCCGCTCCCAGCGGTGCCCCAGCTGGAACGACACCTGGGGGGTCAGGGACCACTGCAGGGAGTTGAGCACCCGACGCCGATGGATCAGGTAGAGGGCCTGCTGCTCCTGGATGTAGGCCGCCTCCGTGTGGTACTGGGTGCGGTCCGGCAGCCAGTTGCGCAGCGGTCCCAGGTCGAACCAGGGATCGGTGTAGCCCACCGAGAACGAGTCCACCGAGCGGTTGTAGGTCCCGGTGGGGAACAGCCTGGCCAGGGTGGGATTCTGGATGGTGCCGTTGCCGGCCCGGATGTTGTAGTCGATGGTCCGGCCCATGCCCCCCACGTTCAGCTGCTGGACCCCGAAGCCCACGTAGTAGCCCTGGCTCCGGTCGTAGCCGAAGGAGTTGGTCACCACGTAGGACGGGCGCTCCTCCAGGCCCAGCAGCAGATCCCCTTCCTTCCAGGGGGCGGGGGCCCCGGCCCGAGCGGGCGTACCGACAGACGGCTTGGCGGACGCATCGGCGGGCGGCTTGGCCGGCCCATCGGCGGACGGGCTGGCGGACGCGTCAGCGGGCGGCTTGGCGGCCCCATCGGCGGACGGACTGGCGGACGTATCAGCGGGCGACTTGGCGGCCCCATCGGCGGACGGACTGGCAGACGTATCAGCGGGCGACTTGGCGGCCCCATTAGCGGACGGGCTGGCGGACGCGTCAGCAGCCGGATTGGCAGGCGATGGGCCGGATCCGGACGCCGGGGCCTTCGGGCCTGCCGGTGTCTGCTTGGCCGCAGCAAGCTGGTCGTCCACTTCCGCGGTCATCGGCAAGGCCACCGGGGCCTCGGGCTGGCCCCCGCGCTCCTCCGCCAGGCTGCGCAGGTCCACCCGCTGGAACGCCCCCAGGTAGCTGAGCCGGGCCTGGGCACGGGTGAGCTGATCGGTGTCCATGGGCGCCCCGGGGCGCAGCTGGGTCTCCCGCAGCACCGCCCGGGCCCGGGTCTTGTCGCTGCCGGTCACCACCAGCCGCTGGACCTGTTCCAGGGGCTGGGCCGGCACCTGGATGCGCACCCCGGTGCCGCCGTCGCCTCCGGCGGCCTGGCTGCCGGTGGCCCCACTGCCGGTGGCAGGGATGGCTTCCAGGTTCAGCCGCACCACCGCGCGCACCACGCCCAGGGCCGGCAGCCGCTGCTGCTTGAGGGCGGTGTAGACCCGGGTCAGATCGCCCTTGAGCAGGGGGATCGGCTGGCTGAGGGTAAGGGTGAACACCACCGGCCCCCCGGCCTCGCCGGCGCTGGTCAGGGTGCCCGCCACGGTCTCCATCTCCCGGCGATCGCTGTGGTACACCCGGGTCTCCTCGCCCCCGCCCACCCGCACCGGCCTTTCGGACAGGATCAGCGGCAGGCACTCGCCCAGGGTCCAGGGCGCGCCAAACCCGCCGGGCGGCAGTTCCAGGCGCAGCCACTTGAGCAGACGCTGGGGGCCCTCCTGGATCGTGAAGTGCAGCTCGTTGCGGCCCTCCCGGCGGCTCAGCTCGCGCCGCAGGGTGGTGTCCGGGTAGCCCCGTGCCAGGTAGAACGCCTTCACCCGGTCCTCCAGGGCGTCCAGCAGCACGGGGGTGGCCAGAGGCGCCCCCAGCCCCAGGAAACGGCCCGGCAGGGCGGCAGCCCGTTCCAGATCGGCCGTGGCCATCGCCTGGTTGCCCTGGAACACCACCCGGTCCAGATGCGAGCGCTCCCCCTTGTGGATGCTGTAGGTGAGTTTCACCTCCTGGTAGCCGCCCGGATCGTTGCGGACCACTTCCCGGCGGTGTCCCACCTGGGCGTCCAGGTAGCCCTGGTTGCGGAGGAAGCGGATGATGCGGCGGTCCCCCTCGTCCAGCAGCTCGGGACTGTAGCGTTCGGTCCGGGTCAGGGGCACCAGGTCCGAGAGGGAGGTCGTCCAGCCCAGGCCGTCCCCCTCGGCCACCAGCTGCACCCGGGGGCCGGACACCACGCCCAGGCGCAGGGTGCCCCGGCCGTCCCAGTCCAGGTCCACCTGGGCCTCGTAGCGGTGGTGCGCGTGCAGGACCTTGTTGAGATTGCGGGCCGTCTCCAGCTGCAGGGCCGGGGTCCACAGGCTGTGCCCGGGCTGGAGCTTGCTGTAGCGGAGCAGGTCCGCCGCGGTGTACGGGGCGGGGTTGCCGGTGACCTCCACCCGCTGCACCAGCGATCCGGGACCCAGGGCCACCGTGATCGCCAGGGTCCGGTCCGCCTGCTCCCGGCTCCAGGTCACCCGGGCCGCCGGATACCCGGCCTCCACCAGGCGCGTCTGCAGTTCCTGAGACCAGGTGGCCAGCCGAAAGTCGCCCGGACGCATGCCGGTGCGCAGGCCGCGGATCTGCTTCTGCACCACCGCCCGCTTGGCGTCTCCCCGCCAGGCCAGATGCTCAACGGCCGGCCATGGATCCAGCCGGACCCAGGCCCGCACCCCCATGGGCCCGGGCTCCAGACCGCCCTCCACCTGCCGGAACCGGTCCGTGCGCCGGATCGCCGCAAGGGCGGTCTGGAAGCCCTGGGCGTCCAGGGGCGATCCCAGTTCCAGTCCGGTCGCCACCCGGGCATAGGCCACATCGTCTTCGCTGCCGCCCTGGAAGGTCAGTTCCAGCATGGCGGACTGGGCCGCCGCCGGCCATCCCACACAGGCGATCTGGGACGCCAGCAGCAACTTGGGCAGGAAGCGGTGAGCCATGCGGAGCCTATCCTGGGAACCCGGGGCGGTCAGGGATGGTCAGGGAAGTCAGAACCCTTCCAGCGACTCTTCTTCCGTATCCTTGACATCGAACACCGAGTGCAGGCTGGTCATGGTGATGAGGTTGTAGATCCGGCTGTTCATGCCGCAGACCCGCAGCTCCCCGCCCTTGTTCTTGATGGACGTGTAGCAGCCCACCAGTTCGCCCACCCCCGACGAATCCAGGTAGCTCACCTTGCTGAAGTTGATGATGACCTTCCGGCAGCCCTCCTCCAGGACGCCGCGGACGGCCTCCCCCAGCTCCTGGTCTCCGTCGCCCAGGGTGATCTTGCCTTCCGGATTGATAATGGTCACGCCTTGCTGTTGCCGATGGGTGAGAATCATGCCGGATCCTTTGGGTATGCATGGAGTTTAGCAAGGCCCGGGCCGTTGCGGGAAACCCGTTGCGCGCAGAATGGTCGATCGGGGGCGCCCCAGGTACGCCCCATGGGCGGAAAAGGCCTTGTCCGGCCTGGGATGCTTCGGAAAAAAATCCGGATCGCAGGCTCGCCCGCCTGCCACCGGCCGCGCCGACCCGGCACGAACCATGCAATGGATCGGGCCGGGTGTCCGCCAGCGGCCGCCCGGACCTTCCCCGCCGTCTCCCCACGTGTCCATCTCCAGCCTCCTTCCAGGGTGCCGCCATGTTCGACCTGGTTTCCAATAACCCCATGCTCCAGATGATGGACCAGAGCATGACCCTGGCCAGCCGGCGCATGGCCCTCATCGCCGGCAACCTGGCCAACATCGACACACCCAACTACCAGGCCAAGGACTTCTCCTTCGAAGAGGCCTTCAAGGGGGCCATGGCCCGGATGGACCGGCAGTTTTCACCCACCCGGCCGGCGATGCCCAGCTATTTCCCCAGCCAGGCCGGCCCGACCAGCGCCACGACCGCCAACCCGGACGCCGCGTACGAACGCAACGATCTGAACGACGTCAACCTCGACCAGCAGACGATGCTCATGGCCAAGACCCTGAACACCTACCAGATGAGCTCGAACTTCGCCCAGGCGGAACTGCGCCGGCTGCTGGGCGCCATCCGCGACGGAGCCAAGTGATGTCCACCTTCGACGCCATAGACAGCGTGGCCGCATCGGGCATGGCCGCCCAGCGCCTGCGGGTACAGCTGGCGGCCGCCAACATCGCCAACAGCGAGACCACCCGCACCCCCGAAGGGGGGCCGTACCGCAAGAAAGAGCCGGTGTTCCAGGAACTCCTCATGGGCGCCACCCTGGACGGCACCCCGGTGACCGGGGTCCAGGTAGCCGGCATCCAGGCCTCCAGCGATCCCTTCATCAGCAAGTACGATCCCAACCACCCCGACGCCGACGCCAATGGCATCGTCCAGTATCCCAACGTGAACCCGGTGGAGGAGATGGTGAACCTCACCGAGGCCAGCCGCAGCTTCGAGGCCAACATCGCGGTGGTGCGCTCGGTGCGCACCATGGAGCTCTCGGCCCAGGACTTGCTTAGAGTCCAGTAACCCCCGGTCCGGCCCCGCCGACTGGGCGGATTTCGCCCGGTGACGGAATTCTGACTGGCCCCGGGACCTCCCTTGACGCACTCTTAAGGCGATCCACCTGCGGTTTTCCCACGGCTTCCCCAAGGTTTTCCCATGGACCCCCTGTCGAACCTCAACCAGCTCCCCTCCCTTGCCCCCCTGTCCGGCCCCGGCACGGCTGCGCCTGCGGCCGGCCAGGGCGGCGCGGACGGGGCCAATTTCGGCGACCTGCTCAAGCAGGCCCTGCAGGAAGTGAACGACGCCCAGAGCACCTCCGAGCAAGAGGCACGGAACTTGATGAGTGGGGATGCGACTGACATGCACACGGCGATTCTGGCGGTCCAGAAGGCCGATGTCAGTTTCCAGATGATGATGGCCGTTCGATCGAAGCTGGTCGACGCCTACCGCGCCGTGATGCAGATGCAGATGTAGCGCGCAGGTAACGGCCAGGGAAAGGACCCGCCCCCATGGCCGACGACAGCAGGAACCTCACAGCGCAGATCACCGATGCCATCAAGGAGCTGACCACCACCCAGAAGGGCATGGTGGCGGCCATTACCTTGACGGTGCTGCTGGTGCTGGTGGGCTTCGGGATCTGGGCCAGCCAGGAGAACATGGCCGTCCTGTTCAGCAACCTGCCCGCCCTGGACGCCAACCGGATCGTCGAGGAGCTGAAGAAGGACAACATCAAGTATGAACTGAGCCAGGACCAGCGCTCCATCACGGTACCCGAGGCGCGGGTGGGCGAGCTGCGGCTCAAGTTCGCCGGCGACGGCCTGCCCAAGGGCGAAGGCATCGGCTTCGACAAGCTGGAGGCGCCCAGCCTCACCACCACCGATTTCACCCAGAAGATCATGTACCGGCGGGCCATGGAGTCGGAGCTGGCCAAGACCATCATGTCCATCCAGCAGGTGGCCCAGGCCACCGTGCACATCTCGCCCACCAACGACAGTCCCTTCGTCACCGAGAAGGAGGACGCCAAGGCCTCCGTCCTGCTCAAGCTGCGCGGCACCAAGATCCTGCCCGAGGACAACACCCAGGCCATCGTCAACCTGCTGGCCGCCAGCGTGGAGGGGCTCAAGCCGGAGAACGTGGTGGTCATCGACCAGTTCAGCCGGATCCTGTCCCGCACCGGCACCGACCCCATGGTCGGCGCCTCGGACTCCCAGAAGAAGGTGCAGCGCGAGGAAGAGCAGCACCTGGTGGACGAAGTCACCAACCTGCTGGAGCCGGTGGTGGGGGTGGGCAAGGTCCGGGCCACGGCCCACGTGGACCTGGACTTCGACAAGGTCAAGACCGATTCCGAGTCCTACGATCCCCAGGGCCAGGTGGAGCGCGAAACCAAGGTGATCAAGGACCACGAGCAGAAGAATGGCGGCTCGGCCGGCGTACCCGGCACCACCAGCAACCTGGCGCCGGCCACCGGCGCCGCCGGCGGCGGCGGCGGCCCCGAGGTCAAGGACCACGAAGAGACCGACACCCACTTCGAGATCAGCAAGACCCTCAAGTCCACCGAGCAGGCCCCGGGCAGCGTGCGGCGCATGTCCATCGCGGTGATCGTGGACCACGCCAGCACCTGGGAAAAGGGTCCCAAGGGCGACCTGCAGGAGAAGCTGGTGGCGCGCAGCCCGGACGAGCTCAAGAAGATCCACGACCAGGTGGCCTCGGCCGTGGGCTACCAGGCCAAGCGCGGGGATGACCTGACCGTCGAGAACATCGCCTTCGCCCCTCTGACCAATCCCAAGGAGGAGCAGGACGAGCGCCAGGCCCGGTACCTGGATCTGGGCTGGCGGCTGGCGCCCATCGTCCTTTGGGCCATCCTTGGATTGATCATCTTCTTCGTGGTGGTGCTGCCCATGCTCAAGCGAATCGGATCCGCCATGAACCGTCCCGCGCCGCTGCGGGTCCGCGTGGGCGGCGCGGGTGGCGAGGCCGGCGAGGGTGGCGAGTTCTCCGCCCCGCGCAAGCCCACGCTCATCAAGTCGGTGGCCGAGATGCAGCAGGAGATCGAGGCCGAGCTGAACGCCGAAGGGGCCGAAGGCGCCCCCGAGGCCCAGCGCCGCACCCTGATCCGCAAGCGCATCCAGGAAAGCACCACCGCCGACGCCGAGACGGTCGCGTCGCTGGTCCGCTCCTGGCTCATCGAAGACGGGGCAGGGAGATAACCCATGGCGAAACTGACCGGGACCCAGAAGGCCGCGGTGCTGATGGTGGCGCTGGGCGACGAGACCGCCTCGAGCATCTTCAAGTTTCTGGAAGAGGACGAGATCCAGAACATCTCCAAGGAGATCGCCCTGACCAAGCACGTCCAGCCGGAGATGGCGGACGAGGTGCTGGACGAGTTCCACACCATGACCCTGGCCAAGACCTATATCGCCCAGGGCGGCATCGAATACGCCAAGAAACTGCTCATCAAGTCGGTAGGACCCGAAGCCGCCCGGAAGATCATCGACCGGCTCACCAAGGCCCTGGAGTCGTCCGCCGGGTTTTCCAGCATCGAACGGGCCAACCCCCAGCAGCTCAGCAAGTTCATCCAGAACGAGCACCCCCAGACCATCGCCTTGATCCTGGCCCACCTGAACGCCTCCCAGGCCGGCGACCTGATCGCCAGCCTGCCCGAAACCCTGCGGGCCGACGTGGTGATGCGCATGGCCAACCTGCAGGAGATCAGCCCCGAGGTGGTGCGGCGGATCTCCCTGATCCTGGAGCAGAAACTGGAGGCCCTCGGCTCGTTCGCCACCGAGGCCTACGGCGGCGTCCGGGCCGTGGCCGAGCTGTTCAACCGCATGGATCGCACCACCGGCCGGATCGTGCTGGAGAAGATCGAGAACGAGAACCCCCAGCTGGCGGCCAGCATCCGCGATCTGATGTTCGTGTTCGACGATATCCTGCTGATCGACGATCTGGGCATCGCCGAGATCCTCAAGCGGGTGGACAAGAAGTCCCTCACCACCGCCCTCAAGGGCACCAGCGAGGAGCTGCGCACCCAGTTCTTCCGCAATATGTCCTCCCGCGCCGTGGAGCTCATGAAGGAGGAAATGGAGTTCATGGGCCCGGTCAAGCTCAAGGACGTGGAAAAGGCCCAGCACGAGATCGTCGAGATCGTCCGCCAGCTGGAAGAGGAAGGCGTCATCAGCATCGGCGGCGGCGGCGGGGACGACTATGTCAGCTGACCGCGTCATCCCCGCCCAGCAGGTGGAGGCCCACCGGATCGAGTCCTTCCCGTACTTCACCGCCCGCTTTTCGCACCCCCTGCCCGACGGCGCCGAAGGCCCGGACGAGCCGGACGACGACGTGCCGGTGGGCGCGGCCCTGTCCAGCCCCGAGGAGGACGCCCGTCGGCTCGCCTCCATCGACCAGCAGATCTTCGAGAAGCTGCAGCAGGCCGAGCGGGACGCCCTGGACACGGCGGCCCGGGGCTACGAGGAGGGCTTCAAGGCAGGCGAGGCCGAAGGCCGGCAGTTCGGCGAAAGCCAGTTCCTGGCCCACATGCAGCGGCTGGACGGCCATCTGCAGGAGCTGTCCGGGTCCATGGCCCTGCGCCAGCAGGCCGCCCGGAACGAGCTGCTGGCCCTGGCCCTGGCCGTGGGCGAGTACCTGGCCGGCCGCGCCATCCGGGATGCCGAGGCCACCGTGGCGCCGCTGCTGGAGGCCGTCCTGGCCGCCCACCCGTTCCCCGGCGCGGCCACGGATGGCACCCCCGTCGCCCTGACCGTCGCCCTGAACCCCAAGGATCTGGAGCTGCTGGGCGACACCCTCCAGCCGGCGCCGGGACTGGCCCTCAAGGCCGACCCCGAGCTGAGCCGCGGGGGACTGCGGGTGGAGGCCAGCACCGGCGTGCTGGACGCCACCCTGGAGGAGCGCACGGCGCGGCTCATGGAGCTGGTCCACCGGTTCCAGGAACAGGAGGCGCTGTGATGGCGGCCGCCACTGCCCCGTTCGGCGCCCTGGCCCGGCAGGTGCGGGCCCTGCCCCTGGCCCGGATGCTGGGCCGGGTCACCAAGGTGGTGGGCCTGATCGTGGAGTCCTGCGGCCCCGAAGGCTCCGTGGGCGAGCAGATGATCATCCACCTGGGCGACGGCGGCCAGATCATGGCCGAAGTGGTGGGGTTCCACGACAACCAGGTGATGCTCATGCCGGTGGAGAACATCGACGGCATCCGCCCCGGCCTGCTGGTGGAGGCCACCGGACACCAGCCGGAGCTGCCGGTGTCCAATGAACTGCTGGGGCGGGTCATGGATCCCCTGGGCCGGCCCCTGGACGGCGGCCCGGAATTCCTGGCCCGGGACCGGGTACCCATCCACGGCCGGCCGCCCAATCCCATGCAGCGCCGCCGCATCGGCCAGGTGCTGGCCACCGGCGTGCGCAGCCTGGACGGCCTGCTCACCCTGGGCAAGGGCCAGCGGATCGGCATCTTTTCCGGCTCCGGGGTGGGCAAGTCCACCCTGCTGGGCATGATCGCCCGCAACACCACGGCCCAGGTGAACGTCATCGCCCTGGTCGGCGAGCGGGGCCGCGAACTGCGCGAGTTCATCGACAACGATCTGGGCCCCGAAGGCCGGGCCCGCAGCGTGGTGGTAGTGGCCACCAGCGACCAGACCCCGCTGCTGCGGCTGCGCTGTGCCCTGTCGGCCACGGCCGTGGCCGAGTACTTCATGCGCCAGGGCAAGGACGTCCTGCTGATGATGGACAGCGTCACCCGGTTCGCCATGGCCCAGCGCGAAGTCGGCCTGTCAGCCGGCGAACCGCCCTCGTCCCGGGGCTACACCCCCTCGGTGTTCGCCCTGCTGCCCCGGCTCATGGAGCGGGCCGGCACCTTCGAGGGCCAGGGCTCCATCACCGGGATCTACACGGTGCTGGTGGAGGGCGACGACATGAACGAGCCCATCGCCGACGCCGCCCGGGGCATCCTGGACGGCCACGTGATCCTGTCCCGGCGCCTGGCCTCCAAGAACCACTTCCCCGCCATCGATGTCCTGCCCAGCCTCTCCCGGCTGTTCTCCACCCTGGCCATCCCCGAGCAGAAGCAGCTTTCGGCCAAGCTGCGGGACCTGATGGCCACCTACAGCGACGCCGAGGACCTGATCCAGATCGGCGCCTACACCAAGGGCTCCAGCGCCGCCATCGACCAGGCCATCCAGTTCCAGCCGGCCATCCTGGCCTTCCTGCGCCAGGCCGTGGCCGAAGGCTCCACGTATCACGAGACCCTCCTGGCCATGGGCAAGATCTTCGGGATCGATCTGGCCCCGTTCCTGAAGCCGGCGGTGTAGCATGGCCGCCCGCTTCCGGTTCCGGCTGGAATCCCTGCTCAAGCTCCGGCACTCCCTGGAGCAGGTGGCCCAGCGCAGCCTGGCCCGGGCCCTGGAGTTCCAGGGCGCCATCCAGGACCGGCTGGCCGAGCTGCAGCAGAGCCAGGTGCGGACCGTGGAGGCCCGCCACCTGCCCGATCACCAGCCGGTGGACCTGGACCTGTGGCGCGCGGTGGAGCGCTACCTGCTGGCCCTGGAACGGCGGGTCGCCACCGCCCGGACCGAGCTGCGGGAGGCGGAGGCCCGGGTGGCGGTCGCCCGCCGGGAGCTCATGTCCGCCCACCGGGCCCACCTGATGCTGGTCCGGCTCAAGGAGCGGCGCCAGGCCCAGCATGCCATGGAACTGCTGCGGGAGGAGGCGCGCGACATGGACGAGATGGCCGTGCTCCGCCATCGGCTCAGTCCAGGCTTCCAGACCCGCGAGGTGCCGTCATGACCTTCAAGACCCTGCTTTGGATCGTGGCCCCGGTCGCCCTGTCCGCCAGCGTCATCTGGCTGTCCGCCCAGGACCCCAAGATCAGCCCCGCCGAGGGCGTGCGGGTGGGCGAACTGGCCCAGAGGCTCCAGGAGCGGGAAAAGGCCCTGGTGCAGCGGGAAAATGATGTGCGTCAGGCCGAGCAGCGGCTGGCCACCCTGCAGGGCACCCTGGACAAGCTGCGCACCGACCTGGATACCCGGGAAAAGGCGGTCAAGGACGCCACCGACCAGTTGCAGGCCCTGCGCACCCGGCCGGACATCGAGCCCCAGCTGATCCGCACCTACGAAGCCATGGATCCGGTGGCCGGCGCCAAGGCGGTGAAGGAGATGGCCGCCATCGACCAGGGCATGACGGTCAGTCTCCTGGCCGGCATGCAGGCCAAGAAGGCGGCCAAGCTGCTCGACCAGCTGACCCCCCTGGACGCCAAGCTGGCCGGGCTGCTGTCCGACAAGATCGGCCTGTCCAAGCCCAAGGCGCCGCCGGCGGCGTAGGCCCGTAGCGCAAAAGGCCCGGAACCAGCCTGAAACGGGCCTGAAACGAGCGGATCGCGGCGGTTAAAGCCGCGCCGGAGGGAAAACCCGCCTTCGCCTTCCAGGCCCGCCGCGCAGCGGCCCGGGTGCGATGATCGTTGCGCGACAGGGCCGGGCATACCGGGCGCCCGGGCGCAAATTTCAATAAACTAATAATTAACAAATCGGCAATAATTAATATATACAAAGCGCATTACGCTGATTGTTTCATATGATCCTATCCTTGAAATAATTTCCGACGCATCGCCTTATTTTTGGGTATTTTGGTGATCCCAGGAATCTGTTTATGCCTGGTCGCAGTGCATAACCCCAGGAGGCCAACATGCAAGAGAGCCCATTCACCAGCCCGAACGTGGATCCAGAAGCCTTCCGTCCCGGCGACGGGGAAAATGCCGGTCCGGACCCGGCGCACATGGCCCGGATCGGCCGCAAGGGCGGCGAAAGCGTCAGCCAGGACCGCGGCCACATGGCGGAGATCGGCAAGAAGGGCGGCGAGAGCGTCAGCCAGGACCGGGCCCACATGGCCCAGATCGGCAAGAAGGGCGGCGAGATCATCAGCCGCAACCGGAGCCACATGGCCGAGATCGGCAAGAAAGGCGGGGAGACAGTCAGCCGGGACCGCACCCACATGGAGGCCATCGGCCGCAAGGGCGGCGAAACCGTCAGCCAGAACCGGGAGCACATGTCCATGATCGGCCGCAAGGGCGGCGAGACCGTCAGCCAGGACCGCGGGCACATGGAGCAGATCGGCAAGAAGGGCGGCATGGCCGCCCACGCCAAGCGGGCCCTGCCCGAAGGCCCGGAACCGGCCTGATGGGAGCCCCATGACGGCAGTCCACCAGACGCACGAGCATTCCATGAAAATCTCAATAAGTTGACCTGGAACCCGGGGGGGTTTGCGCAACCCCCGGGTTCCCCCGGTTGGCCACCCGCCTTCAACCCGGCCGAACTTGCCGGGTGGTTTCGGCACGGGCTGTGCCCTTCTCGAAGCACCCGGTTCCGATTCCGGGGGGAGGGCACATGCTCCAGACCCCAGCCATCAAGGCCGACGCTTCCGCAGCCACCAGCAGCGTCAAGGACAAGGATCTCGCATCCACTGCCCTGCAGACAGACTTCTCCAACTATTTCTCGCAGATGATGGCGGCCCAGGCGGCGCCGGACACCAGCGCCCAGGGCTCGGCCCTGGCCCAGGATCCGGTCCCGTCGTCCGCCCCACCGCCCCGCCGCCCGGCCGAATCGGCCCGGAAACCCGCCCAGGCCGAGGATCATCCGGGCCAGGGCCCTGCGCCGGCGGGTGCCGACGCCGGGTCCCAGGCCCCGGTGCAGGCCCAGGCGGGAGCCGCCTCCGGGCCGGCCCAGACCGCCCCCCAGGCGTCCACAGCGGACGGCCAGGGCTCCGGAGCCAAACTACCGGTCGGACTGACTAGCGCAGCCGCCGGCGCCGCCGCTGGCGGGGCCACCCTTGCCGTGGCCGGTGGCGCGGCCAAGCCGACCGGCGGCACCGATCCCGCGCCCGCCGCGGATCCGGGCCCGGCCTCCGGCGCGCCCGCCTCGGCCCCCGCGCCCAGCGCCTCGGGCGCCACGGACAGCGCCAGGGCCGCCCTGGACCAGGCCTACCCCGGCGGCAAGTTCCAGGTGCAGTACGACCAGGACACCTCCGCGGCCACCACCAAGCCGCCCCTGTCGGAGTTCCTCAACCAGATCCAGATGGAGCCCCGGCCCAGCATTGGCGGACAGGCTGTTGAACCGGTGGCTTCTCCTTCTCCTGTGCCGATCGCGGGCTCGCCCACCCTGGGGCTGGACCCGGTGTCCGGAATGCAGGCCCTGCAGGCGCCCCAGCTGGCCGCGCAGACCGCCCTGCTGGCCACGCCGGCGACCGAAACCATCGGCGCGGTGGGCGCCACCTCCGCCGTGGCCGCCGGCAACGCCACCACTGCTGCCGCCGCGGCCGCCGCCCTGGCCCTGGGCGCCGGCGCCATGGCCGGGGCCTCCGGGGCGGTGCGGGTGACCGCCACCCGGGCCCCCGCCGAGGCCAATCCGCTGCCCACGCCCCAGCAGAGCCTGCTGGAGCAGGTGGACGGCACCATCCGCTACCTGGTGAAGAACCAGGACCAGAGCGCCGAGCTCCAGCTGCATCCGGAATCCCTGGGCCGGATCCAGGTCAAGCTGAAGGTGGACGGGACCGTGGTCCACGCCAAGATCTGGGCCTCCGAGGCCTCGGCGGTGCCGATCATGCAGGAGCACCGCTCCTTCCTGGAGTCCTCCCTCAAGGCCCAGGGCATGACCTTGGGCAGTTTCGACCTGCAGCACGGGCGCCGGGACGACCAGACCCCCATGCCCGCCGCCCAGGCCCCGCCCATGGAACCGGCCCCCGGCCTGGATCTGATCCAAGCTGGGCAGGATTCGCCCGGTCTGACACAGGCGAGCACCTTAACATCCGGCATCGAATACGTCGCCTGACTGTCCACCCATCCATCGCCCAGAGAGCCCGCCCATGCAAACCGGATACATCGACTCCACCTCCACCCTCGCCGGCGCCGCCGGCGCCCCCAGCGCCGCCAGCGCCGCCGGCCCAGCCGGGGGCCCGCCAGGCGCCTCGGGCAGCCACGGGCTCGGCCAGGACGCCTTCCTGCAGCTGCTGGTGACCGAGCTGCAGCACCAGGATCCCACCCAGCCCCAGGACCCCAACACCATGATCACCCAGATGGCCCAGTTCTCCAGCCTGGAGCAGCAGACCAACACCAACACCCTGCTCACCGGCATGCAGGGCCAGGTTTCCGCCCTGTTCCAGGGCCAGAGCGCCAACCTGCTGGGCACCCAGGTCCAGGTCACTTCCGACCACCTGGATCTGGACCAGGGCAGCGCCTCGGTGGGGCTCAACCTGCCCACCGCCGCGGCCAAGGTGACCCTGACCATCCAGAACGCCAAGGGCAAGACCGTGGCCACCCTGAACCAGGGCGCCCTGGGCGCCGGCAGCCAGGTGGTGCCCTGGGACGGCAAGGGCGACAGCGGCCACCGGCTGCCCGATGGCAGCTACAGCGTGAACGTGGCCGCCGTGGATGCCGCCGGCAACCCCATCGCCGCCACCACCACCTCTTATGCCACGGTGACCGCCCTGAACTACCTGAACGGCACCATCACCGTCACGGCCGGAGGCCAGCAGTATCCCCTCTCCGCCATCAACGAAATCGCGTCCAAGTAGGAGATTCCCATGAGCCTCTATTCAGCCTTTTACGCGAGCCTGTCCGGCCTCAGCTCCAACGCCAATTCATTGGGGGTGATCGGCAACAACCTCTCCAACCTGAACACGACCGGATTCAAGGCCTCCACCGCGACGTTCCAGGATCTGTACAACACCGCCCTGACCGGCACCGGCACCCAGGGCAACGGCAACCCCATGCAGGTGGGCCTGGGCACCAGCCTGTCCACCGCCGCCCAGGACTTCAGCCAGGGCTCCGCCCAGGCCTCGGGCACGGTCACCAACATGGCCCTGCAGGGCAACGGCTTCTTCACCCTCAAGACCACCTCCGGGGCCGCCGCCTACACCCGGGCCGGCAACTTCTCGGTGGACAAGAACGGCTACCTGGTGGATCCCAACGGCAACAACGTGATGGGCTGGAACGCGGCGGGCGGGACGATCAACCCCAGCGGCACTCCCGCGCCGATCTTCCTGAACCCGGGCGCCACCAACCCGCCCTCCCCCACCACCAAGGCGTCCAACACCACCAACCTGAACGCCACCTCCGCCGTCGGCACCACCTTCACCGCCCCCATCGCGGTCTACGACAGCCAGGGCGGTTCGCACAACCTGGAGATCACCTACACCAAGACCGCCACCCCCGGGCAGTGGAGCACTGCGGTCAGCACCGACGACGCCGGTGTGCCGACGGTCAGCGGCTACCCAGCGACCGTCCAGTTCGACAGCTCCGGCAACCTGGTCAGCCCCGCCGCCGGCAGCAACCCCACCCTGGGCGCCATCACCTGGTCCAACGGCGCCACCAATGCGGGCATCGCGGTGAACGTCTGGAACGGCAATCCGGCCACCAGCAGCCTGACTTCGTACGCCCAGAGCTCCGGCACCACCGCCACCACCCAGAACGGCTACGCGGCCGGCACCGTGACCGGCATGACCGTGGACGCGACCGGCACCATCGTCGGCACCTTCACCAACGGCCAGACCGGCCCCCTGGCCCAGGTGGCCGTGTCCACCTTCGCCAACACCAACGGCCTGGCCGTCGGCGCCAACAACGTGTGGACCCCGACCCTGGCCAGCGGCACGGCCAACATCGGCACCGCCAACACCGGCGGCCGGGCCACCGTGCTCGGCTCCAATCTGGAAAGTTCCAACGTGGACGTGGCCACGGAGTTCACCAAGCTGATCATCAACCAGAACGGCTACGAGGCCAACAGCCGGGTCATCACCACCGCCAACACCCTGCTCCAGACCGTCATCGGCATGATCCAGGGCTGATTTTTTCCATGACGGTCCGGCCCTGGGAGTATGCTGCATCTGGGTGACCATGACCGACACTTATCTTCCCTCCGCCGCCCATCCGGGCAGGATCCTCATCGTCGACGACCTGGCGGGCAACATCAAGCTGTACCAGCGCGAGCTCCTGCACGCGCCGTTCCAGCTCTGGCTGGCCCAGTCGGCCGCGCAGGCGCTGGAATTGTGCGCCGAACAGGACTTCGAAGGCATCCTCATGGACGTGAGCCTGCCCGGCATGGATGGCATCGAGGCCTGCCGGCTCATCCGGGAGTCGCCCGGCTGCGTCCGCAACGCCGAAACGCCGCTGATCTTCATCAGCGCCGTGCGCATCGGCGAGGACTGGATCCGCCAGGGCATCGACGCCGGCGGCAACGACTACCTGGTGAAGCCCTACGCCCTGTCCGAGCTGCTGGCCAAGCTGGGCATGATGGTGCGGCTGGCCCGCCAGCGCGAGGCCGCCTTGACCGGCGAACGGCATCGGGCGCTGCTGGAGGTGGCCGGCGGCATGGCCCACGAACTGGCCCAGCCCCTGGCCACCGCCCAGGTGCTCCTGGACCAGCTGATCGGCGCCTCCCTGCCCCCGAGCCTCCAGCAGCTGACCGAACTCCGGCGCTGCCTGGCCAGCACCAACAACATCCTGCGCCAGATCCAGAACCTGAACGCGTACATCACCAAACCGTACGCATCCGGGCGGATCCTGGATCTGGACCAGAGCAGCCGAAACCGCCTGCCGGGCGCAACCGGCCGACCTGTCCAAACCGGCCTACCTGACCAAACAGGCCTATCTGACCCAAAAAGCTAGGGGGAAACGCATGGACCGGGTGCTGGGCCATGCCTGCGGGCTCGCGGTGGTTCTGCTGGGGCTGGAGGCGCTGCTGCCGGTGCCCCTGCAGCCCACCGCCTGGGTGCTGCGGGGCGCCATCCGGGTCTACCAGGTCCTGGTCAGCCCGCTGCTGCCCTCCCAGTGCAAGTTCACGCCCACCTGCAGCCACTATGGCCTCACGGGGGTGCGCCGCTACGGCACCCTGCGCGGCTGCCTGCTGATCGCCTGGCGCCTGGTTCGCTGCAGCCCGCTCGGCGCCGGGGGCCAGGATCCGGTGCCCTGAGCGGGACCGGACCTTGTGACGGCTCTCATTGCGTCCGGCCGCGCGACCTTGCATCCTGGCTTAAGCCCATCCCCCAAGGACCTTGATATGCCGATCGACCCGCTCACCCCCATCGAACAGCTGACCTCGGAACACCCCCGAACCCGGCGGCTGCTCTGCCGGCTGGGTATCGATGCGCTGGGCGAAGGCCAGCTCAGCCTGCGCGAGGCGGCCCTGCGCCACGGCGTGTCCGTGGCGGAAGCGCTGCAGGTGCTGGACGCGGGCCTGGCGGGCGGAGTGGCCACCCAGGACTGGCTGGGGGCCAGCAAGGCCGAGCTGGTGGCGCACATCGTCCAGCACCACCACGCCTTCACCCGGGAGGAACTGGCCCGGCTCGGCCCCCTCCTGGAGGCGGTCCAGGCCGAGGCCGCGGCGCATCCGGAGCTGGCCCAGGTGCGGGTCCACTTCCGCAGCATGGAGCAGGACCTGCTCACCCATTTCCAGATGGAGGAGCGCAACCTGTTCCCGGCCCTGTGCGCCACCGAGCAGGGCGGCCCCACCCCCATCTCCCTGAGCACCCCCCGGGAGCAGCTGCGCACCATCAACGCCGAGCACCAGGCGGTGGAGGAGCTGTTCCTGAACATCCGCATGCTCACCGACGACTATGCCGTGCCCGCCGATGCCAGCCGGGAGCTGCGCGCCCTGTACCTGGGCCTGCGGGAACTGGAGGACGACCTGCACGTCCACCTGTATCTGGAGAACCACCTGCTCTACCCCAGGGCCCTGCCCGGGGAAGCGTGGTGAGCCGGGAGCCGCGCGTGCCCGGCTGGCGGAGCCGGTGGTACTGGACGCTGCCGGTGACGGTATGGGGGCTCGCCTCCCTGCCGCTTACCGCCTTCGCCATCCTCGCCGGGGCGCCGTTCATGGGCGGCCGGCGCGCCTTCTGGACCATCGCGCCCATGTGGGCCCGCGTGGTCTTCCGGCTGTGCGCGGTGCCGCCCGTGGTGCTGGGCTGGGAGGACCTGCCGGAGGCGATCCGCAGCGAGCGGCAGCCGGTGATCTTCATGTCCAACCACGAAAGCAACCTGGATCCGCCGGTCCTGATCAGCGCCATCCCCATCCCGGCGGTGTTCCTGGCCAAGAAGGAAGTGATGTGGATGGCGCCGGTGGGCTGGGCCGCCATGATGGCCGGCACCATCTTCATCGACCGCAGCAACCGGGAGCGCGCCATCAGCAGCCTGCACCGGGCCGCGGCCCAGATCCGCGGCGGCAAGAGCGTCGTGCTGTTCCCCGAAGGCACCCGCACCCGCACCGGCAAACTCGGCCCGTTCAAGAAGGGCGGCTTCGTCATGGCGGCCGAGGCCGGGGTGCAGATCGTGCCGCTGGCCACGGTGGGCGGGCGCCGGATGCTGCCCCCGGGCGCGGTGCGGATCCGGCCGGGCCGCTACGTGATCGCCTTCGGCGCGCCGGTGGACCCCAAGGCCTTCCCCACCCGGGACGCCCTGATCGCCGAGGTCCGGGCCCGGGTGGCGGCCCTGCGTGAGCAGGCCATGGAACTGGAGGGGTAGAGCGCGGATCCCGACCCGGGGCCCCGGCTCAGGGCTTGGCGGGGGCCGGGGCGGTCAGGGCGGTGGGGGCTTCGCGGAAGCCCACGTCCTTCTTGGCCTGCTCCAGGAACGCCTTGGTCAGCTGGTCCCGGCGCTCGGGGATCAGCTGCTTGCGCACCGTCTCCTTCACCTGTTCGAAATTGCCGGCCTGCTTGGGCGAGCGGGCTTCCACCAGGATCAGGTGGTAGCCGAAGGCGGTCTTGACCGGATCGTACAGCTTGCCGATCTCCTGGCTCCGCACCGCCGCCTCGAACTCCTTGGCGAAGCGCCCGAACGGGATGTCCTTGTACAGCCCGCCGTTGGCCTTGCTGCCCGGGTCATCCGAGGCCTCCTTGGCCACGTCTTCGAACGGCTTGCCCTGCCTGATCTGCTCCAGGAGCTGCTCGGCCTTGGCCTTGGCTTCGGGCTCGGGCAGTCCCTTGTCGCCGGCCCCGGCCGCGCCCTTGATGGCCACCAGGATATGCCGCGCGGTGAACCGCTCCGGCACCGCGTAGCGCTCGCTGTTGGCCTTGAAGTAGGCCTGGACCTCCTCGTCGCTGGGGTTCTCCGCCTTCTGCTTCAGCTTCTGCCCGTCGCTGCCCGAGCGCTCCTCGTCCAGCAGCACCCGGACCCGGGCCTGCTGGGTCATGGCCTCCGCCAGCTCCTTGTACTCCCTGGTGTTCTGCAGGTGCTCCTGGGTGCTCTTGGCGCTCAGCACCTGGGTGTCCAGGTACTGCTTCATGGCCTGGGCCCGGTTGGGAGCCGCCTTGCGGATGGACTCGGCCCGCGGGCCGGCCATCACCTTCAGCCAGCTGGTGAAATCGCCGTAGGTGATGCTCCGCTTCCCCAGGTAGGCGATGATCTCGCTGTCCGGGGGCTCGGGCGCCGCCGCCGGCGCGGGGCTGGCCTTGGGGGCGGCCGGGGCCGGCGCCATGGCGGCCTGGGTCGCTGCCGGCTTGGGCTGGGGAGCGCTCGTCTGGGCCAACAAGGCCAAGGGCAGGAACGGAATCAGAAGCTTGCGCATGGTCATCCTATGAATAATGCAACCCAGCCATCCGTTGGCCGCGTGGACTCTAAACACTCTAATACGAATCTTCCGCTTGTCACCCGTTCCCGGGTGGCGCGGTCCGGGGCGGTTCCAGACCCAGCCGGAGGAAGGCCTCGGCCATGGACTCCTGATCCGGATCCCAGACCGGGATCCCGGGCCACTGGTTGCGGAAGAACGTGCCCTGGCGCTTGGCGTAGGCCTGGGTCTCCTGGATGATCCGCGCTCCGGCACCCCGGGGCGAATCCAGGAGGGTTTCATAGCCGAGTGGGCGCAGGCGCCGCAGCTCCGCCTCCAGGCCCAGGCCCCGCAGCCGCGCCAACTCCTCCTGCCACCCCCCCGCCAGCATCTGGCGCACCCGGACCGCCACCCGGGCCCGACCGCGCTCCCGGGACGGCAGCACCAGCAGGGCCCGCCAGCCTTCCGGCACGCCGTGGGCGATGCCCTCCAGCAGCCGGGACGGAGGACGTCCAGTGGCCAGGTGCAGGGCCAGCGCCCGCTGGACCCGGGAACGGTCGTTGGGGTGCAGGGCGGCGGCCCGGTGCGGATCCACCGCCGCCAGGAACCGGTGCAGCACCGGTGCGCCCAGCCGATCGGCCCATCCGCGCACCCGGGCGGTCAGCGCCTCGGGCACCTCCGGCAGGTCGCTGAGCTGGTCCCAGATGCCCCGCAGGTACAGCCCCGAGCCGGTGACCAGCACCGGACGCCGGTCCTGCATCCAGCCGCGCACCAGGGCGCCGAACCCGGCCGGGTTCAGCCGGGTGTCCAGCGGCAGCAGGCCATAGCCCTCATGGGGCGCCCCGGCGAACTCCGCCGGGCTCGGCTGGCCGGTACCCACGGGCAGATCCCGGAACGCCTGGAACGGGTCGCCGTTGATCACCGTGCCGCCCGTGGCCCGGGCCACCGCCACGGCCAGGGCGGATTTGCCGGCGGCGGTGGGGCCCAGGATGGCGATCCGCTCGAACGCCGGCATCACGCCCGCTCCGGCTGGGCCAGCGGCATCAAGGCCAGCACCCGGGCCGCGGCGTCCCGGGCCAGCCCGGCGGCTTCCAGCACATGGCGCTGGGCGTCGGTCTGGTCCTGGCGGGGATCCAGCAGGGCCTCGCACTGGCCCCTGAGCCGCAGCAGCGAGCCGTCCGGATCGGGCAGCCCCCGGGCCTGGGCCGCGTCCAGGATGGTCAGGAAGCAGCGGATCGCCCCGCAGGCCGAGCTGATGGCCGCGCCCGAAGCCTGCGGTCCGGACTGCCCAGCCCGGATGGCCAGGGCCGCGACCAGCAGCCGGAGCCCGTCCTCGAAGCGGCTCGCCAGCGGCCCCTGCGGCCCACTCTGGCCGCCCGGACCGTCCGGAAGGCTCATGGGCGCCCCTGGGGGGGAGCCACCGGGTACTCGCCGGTGAAGCACGCGTAGCAGAAGCTTTGCCCGTCCCGGTCCTGCATGGCGGCCTGCAGGTCGGCCATGGCCAGGTAGCCGATGCTGTCGGCGCCGATGAACTCCCGGATCGCCTCCACGTCGCGGGTGGCGGCCAGCAGATGCTCCCGGCTCGGGGTATCGATCCCGTAGAAGCAGGAGTGGGTGGTGGGCGGGCTGCTGATGCGCATGTGCACCTCGGCGGCGCCCGCGGCCCGAACCATCTGGACGATCTTCCGGCTGGTGGTGCCGCGCACCAGGCTGTCGTCCACCAGCACCACCCGCTTGCCCTTGAGCAGTTCCCGCACCGGGTTGAGCTTCACCTTCACGCCGAAGGAGCGGATGCTCTGCTTGGGCTCGATGAAGGTCCTTCCCACGTAGTGGTTGCGGATGAGCCCGAACTCGAACGGGATGCCCGAGGTCTCCGCGTAGCCCAGGGCCGCCGATACCCCGGAATCCGGCACCGGCACCACCAGGTCCGCCGCCACCGGGTAGCGCTGGGCCAGGCGCCGGCCCATCTCGCGCCGGGTGGCCATGACGCTGAGGCCGTAGACCAGGGAATCCGGGCGGGCGAAGTACACATGCTCGAACACGCAGGGCCGGGGCCGGATCTCCGGATGCCGCAGGTGCGAGCGCAGGCCGGCCTGGTCCACGATCACCACCTCGCCCGGCAGCACCTCCCGCACATACTCGGCGCCCACCAGATCGAAGGCGCAGGTCTCGCTGGAGAACACCGTGGCCTCGCCCAGCCGGCCCAGGGCCAGGGGCCGGAAGCCGTGGGGGTCCCGGATCGCCAGGAGCTGGGTCTCGGTGAGCAGCAGGATGGAATAGGCCCCTTCCACCTGGGCCAGGGCCTCCAGCACCGCCGCCTCCAGGGTGTCGGCGCTGGCCCGGTTGATGAGGGCCAGGATCACTTCGGAATCCGAGGGGCTGCTGAACACCTGGCCGCTGCGGATGAGCTGGGAGCGCAGCCGCTCGGTATTGGTGAGATTGCCGTTATGGCAGAGGGCCAGCTGGCCGAAGCGGCCCTCCACCAGGAACGGGTGGGCGGCGGAGGCCACGTTGCCGCCGGTGGTGGAATAGCGGGTGTGGCCGATGGCCCCGTCCCCGTGCAGCTGGTCGATGATGGCTTCGGTGAAGATGTCGGCCACGTGGCCAGGCCCCTTGTGCAGGGTCAGCCGACCCTCGGACCGGGCGCAGATCCCGGCCGCCTCCTGGCCCCGGTGCTGCAGGGCGTACAGTCCCAGGTAGGTTTCCCGCGCGGCCTCGGGCGTCGGCCACAGGCCGAACACCCCACACTCGTCCTTGAATGCCATGATCCCCCCAAAGATCAAGGATACCTCATGCGCCTGACCCTGTATGCGCATGGGCCGAGCGCAGCGCGCCGGACCAGACAAGCAACCGCCAGGCCGGCGTCGGCTCAGGGCACCTCTTCCGTGGCCATCGCCGCCGGGTCGCCGTCCACGGCCAGGACGGGCCGGGGCGCGGCCCAGCGGTGGAGCGTCTTCAGCAGCGCCGTGCCCTCCTCCGCCGGGGCGGTCCGGGGCCCCAGGCTCAGGCCGGTCAGATGCAGCTCCACCGAGCGCGGGTCGCCTCCGGGGGGGACCGCGCTCAGGTAGGCCAGGGCCAGGAGGTGGGGCGCAACCTCCGCCAGGTAGATGTAGGCCGCCACGCCTGGCGGCGGCGGCACCTGCCACAGCCGGCAGCGCCGGCCGCCCAGGGTCAGGCTCTGGGCCAGCGGCACCGCCCGCTCGCCGGGGCCGGAAAAGTAGCAGAGGCCGAGGATCCGCACCAGCATGGCCGGGGACGGGGCCGTCCCGGAGGGGGCGGGGCCGATCCGCCAGCCCCCCATGCGCGGCTGCTTCACCCGGTTCCGGGTGACCAGGGCCGGCAGGGTCTCCAGCCGGAAGGCCAGTTCCTCGGGGACGGCCTCGTCCCCGGTGCGCACCCGCAGCCGGTAGTCCAGCACCGCACCCGCCGGCGCCGCGGCCGGGAGCGGCGCCGCGGCCGGGAGCGCCAGGGCCAGGGCCAGGGCCAGGATGGTCGAGTACAGCCGCATGCAGAACCTCCTGGAACCCGGGCCCTGCCCCGGCGGTCCCTCCCCCTGCGGGGGGCCGGGCGCCATCCTGGCGGGGTCGCCAGGGCCGGACCGAAGCACAGGCTCCGCTGCCCAGGGTACCCCCCGCCCCTCCGGCCCGCATCCCTTTTTCCCGGCCGCGCCCGGAGCGAATGCCATTAAGCCAGTGAAATAGAACAACCTTGTCCATTGGTGCGGGTCCCGGAATAAGGGGCCGTAGCGGAATGCGAAAAATTGCGATGATTATTCCGCAACGGCCCCTAACCTTGTCCTGCCAGGATGATGCTCCGTCCGGGCAAGGAGCGCCCATGCTGATGTTCGACCTCGACGGCACCCTGGGCCGGTTCGGCGGCGGTTTCGTGCTGCTGCGCCAGGCGCTGGGCGACCTCTGGGGCGAGCCCCCGGCGGCCGAGGAACTGGAGCGCTGCCAGGGTTCCACCGACTGGGAGATCGTCAACCAGCTGCACCAGGGCCGCTATGGCCGGCCCATCCCCGATCCGGACTACGCCGCCTACGACCGGGCCTGCCTGGCCCGCTTCAGCGCCACCTTCCACCCCCAGGGGCGGCAGCATACGGTGTTCGGTGGTCTGGTCGCTGGGATGACCCGCCTGGTGGACCTGGGCCACCCGGTGGGCCTGGTTTCGGGCAATGCCCCGTCGGTACTGGGGTTCAAGGCCCGGTTGCTGGGCGTGGACGCCCGCATCCCCCTCCTGGGCAGCCTGCCCGGCATGGATCGGGAGGCGCTGATCCGCCGGGCGCTGCAGGGCTGCCCCGGTCCGCATCTGTACGTGGGCGACCGGCCCCACGACCGCCGTGCGGCGGACGGCGCGGGCGTGCCGTTCCTGGGCGTGGGCAGCGAGGTCCCCGGGGACCACCCCTGCCTGATCCCCACCGCCGAGGCCGCGCACCTGGTGCAGGCGGTGGCGGCCCTGCTCAGCCGTTAGAATGACTTAGACCGGCTCCTGGACTTCATGTCCGGGCTCTGCCCGGGCATGAAGTGGGGGTGTGGGGGGACGGAGAGCGAGCAACGCGAGCGCGCGGTCCCACCACGGACATATCAGGGCTCCTCCATCCCCAGGGCCCGGCGCACCACCGCGAGGGCGTCCTTGATGCTGCACGGCTTGGACAGGAATCCCGCCAGCCCCTTGCAGGACATGGCCGAGGTGGCCTCCCCTTCGCTGTAGCCGCTCATGAGCACCACCGGAAGGTCCGGGTCCAGCTTGTGGATCTCCTCGAACACCTCGTCGCCCCCCATGCGCGGCATGGTCAGGTCCAGCAGCACCAGGGAGATGGAGGAGCGGTGCCGGACGAAGGCGCCGAAGCCGTCCACCCCGTCCTCGGCCTCCAGGACCTTGAACCCGGCGATCTCCAGCCCCTGGCGCAGGATGGCGCGGATGGTCGGCTCGTCGTCCACCAGCAGGATCATCCCCGCCAGGCCCGCCACCGGCGTGCCTTCGTCCCCGGCGTCCAGGACCGGGGTCCGGCCGGCCAGGGGGAAGTACAGCTGGGTGATGTCCCCCTGGCCGCCCACCGTGTACACCGCGCCCTGGTGCTCGCCCATGATCCGCTGCACCGCCGAAAGTCCCAGGCCGTGGCCCGGCCACTTGGTGGAGAACAGCGGGTCGAAGCGCTCCTCCAGAAGCTCGGCCGGCAGGCCGGGCCCGGTGTCGCGCACCTCCAGGCACACGTACGCGCCCTCCAGCCCGGCCACGGCGTCGGTCAGATGCTTGACCCGGGTGCGGATGCTGATCTCCCCGCCACTGCTGCGGACCGCTTCGGCGGCGTTGTAGACCAGGTTCAGCAGGGCGTAGCGGGCCTGGTTCAGGTCCGCGCTGGCCATGGGCAGGTCCTCCTCCAGGTCCAGTTCCAGCTGGCAGCCCTGGGGGATCATGCTTTCCAGGGCCGGCAGGCTGTCCCGCACCGCGTCGTTGAGCTGCCGGGAGGCGATCTGGATCCGGCTGGTGCCCGCATAGGCCACCATCTGCCGGCACAAGGCCGAGGCCCGGACCATGCTGGTCTGGACGTTCTCCAGGCTGTGCCGGAGCACCTCCAGGCTGCCGTTCCCCTCCAGGGCGATCTCGGTGAAGCCCTGGATCCCCATCAGGGTGTTGTTCAGGTCGTGCATGGTGCCCCGGGCCAGGGCGCCCAGGCTTTCGTGCTTCTGGGCCTCCAGCAGGGCGGCCTCGTAGCGGCGCTGCTCGGTCACATCCTGGATCACTGCCAGCAGTTCTGCCGGCTGGCCGCTATTGAAGCGCACGAATACGGTCATGCGGCACCGGAACCACCGATAGTTGCCCTGGTAGTCCCGGAGCCGGAACACCTGTTCCTGGGTATCCTCCTTGGCCCCGGGCTCCCGCCGGCACTTGAGCACCTCGTCATACTTGGCCTGGATCCCGGCTAGGTCTTCCGGGTGCACCAGGGAACCGAAAAAGACCATGCCGCCGCGGGTGAAGCTTTCCTGCGGATGCCCCAGCAGGGTGGTCACCGCCGGGTTCAGGTACAGGAAATTGCGGCTGCGGGCGGCGATGATGGCATGGATATCCTGGGACAGTTCCGCCACCGCCTCGATGTAGCGCTCCCCTTCGGCCAGGGCCTGCTCCGCCTCCCGGGCGCGGTTCAGCAGCACCCGGTAGGCCAGCACCCCCACCACCGCCATGGCCGCCAGTCCGAGTCCGGGCAGGAGCCCGCTCACCGCCGGCATCGACATCGCGGCCGCCGTGAACACGAACAGCGCGAAGAAGGCGGCCAGCAGACCCTGGCTGGTGAGGACTCGCTTCGACCAAAGTACGGGCATGGTACACCTCTGAGTCGAGTTGACGGGAGGGGCGATCGCGTTGCTGACCATTATCACCAGCAACGCTTCGGCCAGTTGCAATTTCTCTAGGTAACCCAGTTGTGCCAGCATGAGGCTCCGGAGGCGACCATGTCCAGTCCCGCGCTCGTATCCTTTTCCGCTCTGCCGGCCAATGGCCTGCTGTTGGATGCCCGGCCCAGCGGCTACGCCCAGGGCCATCTGCCCGGCGCCCTGCCCGCCAACCTGAATACCTGCCTCAGCAGCGCTTCGGCCCCCGACCATGACCCGGCCCGGGGCGGCCGCCACCCCCTGCCCGAGCCCGCCCAGTGGGCGGCCCAGTTGGCCGCCTGGGGTCTGACCCCGGACACCCGGGTGGTCGCCTATGACGACGCCCTGGGCGGCAACGGCGCCGCCCGGTTGTGGTGGATGCTGCGCGCCGCCGGCCACACGCGGGTCGCGCTGCTGGACGGCCCGCTTCCAGCGCCCCTCGCGGCCCCGGCCCAGCCGGTCCAGCGCACGGCCGTTCCGGCCCCACACCTGGAGCAATGGCTGGCGCCCACGGTCACCCTGGAGCAGGTGGACCGCTTGCGCCAGGACCCGGACTGGAAGGTCCTGGACGTGCGCTCCCGGCCCCGCTACCGGGGCGAGACCGAGCCCATCGATCCGGTGGCCGGGCACATCCCCGGCGCCCTGAACCTGCCGTACACCGAGAACCTGGACGCCCAGGGGCGGTTCAAGGCCCCCGAAGCCCTGCGCGCCATGTACCAGGCGTTCCTGGCCGGCACGCCCCCCGAGCACCTGGTGGTGCACTGCGGCAGCGGCGTCACCGCCTGCCACACCCTGTTCGCCCTGGACCTGGCCGGACTGGGCGGCGCCTCGCTCTACGTGGGCTCCTGGAGCGAGTGGTGCCGGCGGGGCTAGACTTCATGTCCGGGCTCCGCCCGGGCATGAAGTGGGGGTGTGGGGGGACACAGAGGGCGCGAGGCGACCGGGCGGTCCCGCCACGGACATATCACGGTCTCTAGGCAGGCATTTCCCACAGGGCGTTGACGATGGACCACCGGCCCGCACTCCGGGCCAGGTGCAGGTGCAGCACCCAGCCCGCCAGCTCCGCCACGGCGCTGGCGGAGCGGGCGCGCACATCCAGCACCAGGATCCGCACGCGCCACCGCTCCGGCGCGGTCTTGGCGCCCATCTGGCCCTGCGGACCCACCACCTCCCGCACCAGGCCCTGGGGATCCCAGCGGAGCCCGGCCTCCGCGCCCCAGGCCCCCAGCAGCCGGTGCACGAAATCCGGGTGCAGGCAGCGGGTCATGGCCAAGGCGTCGCCGGCGAACCAGGCTTCGGCGAAGGCATGCACCTCCCGCGCCACCTGGGCGCGGGCTTCGGTATCCGGGGACGCGCCCGGAAGCCAGGGGCCCGTCGGCGCTTCCGGCTCGGCCTGACCCTCCCGGGGAAGCCGGCCGATGCGGCCGCCGGGCCCGCTCCGGACGGCCAGGGCCGCCCAGGGGGAGCGCGGCCCAGGCCCGTCGCCGCCCAGCACGCCGGACAGCAGCCCCGTCGGTTTTTCCTGGCCTCGCGGCATCCGCATCCCTCCATGGCTTCCAGGCACGTCCACGTTCTTCCACGCAGTCTCATGTGCCGCGAGCGCTCGCGGCCTCCTGCAAACGGGCATATCGCTTCCGCGGGCATGGTCTCTATCTGAGTGCGCCCACCGGCCCAACGGTTTAGGGTTCCCGGTTTTTTTTCTCCGCCGTCGGGGCAACGCGGCCGAAGCACGCAAATTCTTGACCGATTCAATCAGGAACACTATATTAAAGTTTGTCTCGACAGGATGGACCCCTTGAAGATCTCCGCCCGCGGCCGCTACTCCATGCAAGCGCTGTTCGACCTGGCCCACTACAGCCACGGCCAGCCCGTGCCCCTGCACCTGATCGCCCAGCGCCAGGAACTGAGCCTGCCCTTCCTGGAGCAGATCTTCAACCGCCTCAAGAAGGCCGGCATCGTCACCAGCGTGCGCGGCCCCAAGGGCGGCTACATCATCACCCGCCCCTGCAACCAGGTCACCGTGGGCGATGTGCTGCGCCTCACCGACAGCGCCTTCTACGCAGCCGCCCGGACCGATCCGGCCTCGGCCAAGTCCGCCCTGCGGGCCGACGTGAAGATGAACGAACTGCTGTGGAAGCAGTTGTCCAACCAGATCACCCTGTTCATGGACACCATCACGCTGGCCGACCTGTGCGTGGAAAGCCACAGCAACAGCTGTCCTTCCTGCACCTGTCCGGACTACACGCGGAATGTCCAGGACCAGCTGGACTCCGGCCAGCGCCGGCGGTGCGCGGCGCTGGATTGAGGCGGCGCCGGTGAGCAATTCCTGCGCCCTGCCCAGTCTGGCCCAGCCGCCCACGGAAGCCGACCTGAAGGCCCTGCCCAAGCTGGAGGAGCGGCTGCGCCGGCGGGTGGGCGTGTGCATCCACGAGTTCGGGCTCATCGCGGACGGGGACCGGATCCTCATCGGCCTGAGCGGCGGCAAGGATTCCTGGGCCCTGCTGGACCTGCTGGAATCCCTCCGCCGGCGGGCGCCCATCCACTTCGAGCTGCACGGGGTGACCATCGATCCGGGCTTTCCCGGCTACGACCCGGACCGAATCGCCGAGGTCTGCGAAGCCAGGGCCATCCCCCACCAGATCCTGCCGGCGCCCATCGATCTGATGGTGCGCAAGCGTCCCGAGGTGACCCCCTGCGCCATGTGCTCGCGGTTCCGCCGCGGGGTCCTGTACTCCCATGCCAAGGCCAATGGCTACAATAAGATCGCCCTGGGGCACCACCTGGACGACCTGATCGAGACCCTGCTGCTCAACCAGTTCTTCGGCGGTCGGCTGTCCACCATGCCGCTCAAGCTCACCAGCGACGACGGCGCCAACACGGTGATCCGCCCGCTGGGCACCTGCGAAGAGCGGGACCTGCGGCAGCTGGCCTGGCTCAAGGGCTACCCCATCGTGCCCTGCGGCTGCCCCCTGTGCGGCGCTTCGGTGCTGGAATCCCGGCGGGCCCAGGTGAAGGCCCTGGTGGCCCAGCTCCAGGACAGCATCCCGGACCTGAAGTTCTCCATGCTCAAGGCCATGAAGAACGTCAAGGGCTCGCACCTGCTGGATCCCAAGCTGGCGCACCTGGACTAGGCATGCCGATGGATTCCCACCTTCCCGCCCTGGCGGTGTTCGACCTGGCTGGAACGACCCTGGAGGACGACGGCACGGTCGCCGCCCTGTTCAAGGCGGTGCTGGCTGCCGAAGGCCTGCCCCTGGGGCCGGAGCAACTGGCGAGGGTGCGGGGAGCCGCCAAGCGGGAGGCCTTTCGCACCTTGGCCGGGGGAGCTGCGCGGGCGGAACGCATGTTCGAGTCGTTCATCCGGGCGATCCGGCAGCACTATGCCGCCCGGGCGCCCCGTGAGGTGGCCGGGGCCTCCGCCACCTTGGCCTGGCTCAGTCAGAGGGGCGTCCAGCTTGCCCTCAACACGGGCTTTGATCGGTCGACGGCGGAACCGCTGGTGGCAGCCAATGGAGTGTCGGCAAACCTGACAGCCATCGCCAGAATCAGGGTCCAGCGCCGGGCCAACAAATGGACTGGCCTCCAGAACCCTGCGTGACGGCAAGCCGGGGCTGAGTTTGAACAGGGATTAACGCCGATATCCAGGAAAAAGCAGGATCAAGATAGCCTGATCATTTGCTCAGCCGGATTTGCCGACAGCCCCTGATATGTCCGTGATGGGACCGCTGGTCGGCCAGCGCCCCAGGCGGAACACGTCCCTAGGCTTTGAAAAAACAATTATTTTTTGGGTTAATATCGTATTAATCATTGACGTTAATCTATGGGAAAGGGAAGATCCAAGCATGGAGGAAATGACCATGAGCCCTTTGCCTACTTGGCGCTAAAAAGAATGAACAACCCGATCTCCTGCCCCGAAACGCCCCAGGGCCTTCTGCCCACCCTGGGAATCCGGCCGGAAGGGTGCTACCGCAATGAAGGAAAGGTGGGCGAAGATGACCCGACCTGACCGTCCCGATCCGACGGTGTTCGTTATTTTCGGCGGCGCTGGCGACCTGACCTGGCGCAAGCTGGTACCGGCCCTGTTCGACCTGACCCAGGACCAGCGGATGCCGACGGAATTCGCGGTGATCGCCGTAGATCGCGCCGCCCTGGACGACGAGGCGCTGGTCCGCCGGCTGCGCGAAGGGGTCCGCAAGTTCTCCCGGCAAGGACTCACATCTTCGGGCGAATGGGCCCGGTTCGCCAAGCGGCTCCACTACCAGCAAGGCGATTTCAAGAGCCTGCAGACTTTTACCGCCCTGGGCCAGCAGTGCGACCGGCTGAACCAGGAATGGGGAGTCGAGGCCACCCGCGTCTTCTACATGGCCACCCCGCCGGCGGTGTTCGAAGAAATCCCCCGGCAGCTGGGCGAGGCCGGGCTGACCGCGGACCGGGAACGGGCCCGGATTGTCATCGAGAAGCCCATCGGCTGCGACCTGGCCTCGGCCCGAGCCCTGAACGCCATCCTTGGCCAGGGTTTCCAGGAATCCCAGATCTTCCGGATCGACCACTACCTGGGCAAGGAGACGGTCCAGAACATCCTGGCGTTCCGGTTCGCCAATCCGTTGTTCGAGCCGATCTGGAACCGCCGCTACGTGGACCACGTCGCCATCACCGTAGCCGAGACCGTGGGGGTCGAGCACCGGGGCGGCTACTACGACCACGCCGGCGCCCTGCGCGACATGGTGCAGAATCATCTCATGCAGTTGCTCTGCCTGGTGGCCATGGAGCCGATGGTCTCGTTCCAGGCCGATGAGATCCGCAACAAGAAGGTGGATGTACTGCACGCGATCCGCCCCATCCACCGGGACCAGGTGCACGAGAATGCCGTGCGCGGGCAGTATGGGCCGGCCGGGGTCGGCCGCAACCGTCTGCCCGGGTATCGGGAGGAGGAGGGGGTGGCGCCCGATTCCCAGACCGAGACCTACGCGGCCCTGCGCCTGTTCATCGACAACTGGCGTTGGCAGGGGGTGCCCTTCTACCTGCGCACCGGCAAGCGGATGCCCCGGCAGGTCTCGGAAGTGACCATCCAGTTCCGGGCGGTGCCGCACCAGTCATTCCCGGTGGAAGCGTCCCTGGGCTGGAAGCCGTCACGGCTGGTGCTGTCGATCCAGCCCGAGGAGGGCATCCTGCTGGGCTTCCAGGCCAAGTACCCGGGTCCGAGCATGCAGCTGCGGCCTGTGGACATGCGCTTCAACTACGGCGAGAGCTTCGCTGTGGCCATTCCCGACGCCTACGAGACCCTGTTGTGGGATGTGATGAAGGGCGACGCGACCCTCTTCATGCGCGCCGACCAGGTGGAGGCGGCCTGGGGCCTCCTGACCCCGGTGCTGGCGGCCTGGGACGCGTCGCCTCCCAGCGATTTCCCCAACTACGGCGCTGGCGAATGGGGACCGGAGGCCAGCCAGTTCCTGCTGGCCCAGGAAGGCCATCGCTGGCCGGTGCCGACCGAACTGATGCCCGCGGCCCAGGAGCCGCAGCGCCCCAAGCCGGCGAAGCCGGGCAAATAAAGGCGCCGGCAGAGTGATCGAAAGGCAATATAGGGCCTTTTAACCGCAGGTTCAGGCCCCCAGACTTCAGGAAGCGGCCCTAACCAGCTTCAGGAGGTTGTGGGCAGTACAGACCAGCTGCCACTCG